>WFLX010048154.1_pt1 | contig 13508 bp, 5 predicted proteins | sample 4967041 | NCBI WGS metagenome assembly WFLX01 (sample SAMN12857096, study PRJNA449069) | gut metagenome | isolation source: stool from male and female vole | host: Microtus ochrogaster | place: USA:Florida | collected 2017
AGACTCATCGTTCTTCATTGGATGAAAATGAAAAAGTGCGGTCCGGAGCTACGATTGATTTGAAGAATTATCCAATTCCTCTCATCCGGGCAATGGCAAAGGTTGAAGTGGAGTTTGATAATCCATACGCATCTTTCGATGCAGTTGAGATGTCGAGGATAAACAGTAAAGGTTTTTCAGCTCCATTTAGGGTTTCAGATGATTGGAGTTTTGATAGCTCCGACTATTATTCGTCAACTCTGGGGTGGCAAGGCAATTATGCGAGGGGAGTGCATCTTGTCAATGATGATAATGATGTGGCTGTCACATCACTTGGCTTTACGAAGGTCTCTGATCGCATCATAAATAATGATGGATCAGTCACTTTGGAAAAGTGGGTGGCGTATATTCCTGAGTATAGAAACATAGGAGTGCAGCATCCTGCGTCCATTCGCGTCAAATTGTCGCCGTCATGGAGTGGCGACTTTGACAACTCCTCATCCGATGATAGCAAGCTATGGAGGGAATTCTTTTTTACATCCAATGGAGAAGCTGGCAACGCACTAGATATAGAACGCAATAACATATATCGCTTTAAAATAGGAGTGGATGGTGCAGTCGTAGATATCCAACCCTTCTCAGAGCAAAAGGTGACATTTCAATTCGGACTTTTGCGCGACGATAGAGGTGACCTTATGGTACTTCCAGTCCCTGTGTATGATGAGAATGGAAATCCAGTGCTTGACGAAAATGGTAATCAGAAGACTGCGTATCCATCATATTTCTTGAATTTCTTGGCAGATGACAATCCAAATCATAAGATTCCTGAAGAAGTGGATATTAATGGAAACGTTTTAGAGGGAAGTCAGGTACGCCTTGAAGACGGCGACTATTATGCTATTGTTGTAGGCGAGAATGAAGACATGTCGAATGCTGTAATATGGGTAAAGGATCCAAATGGATGCCATGTGCTTTCTAACTATGCGTCAAAGGGTGACACTGAATGCAGCGCGAGATTGGTGCAGTCTTTCTTTGGCAACAATCAGTCTGAGATATTTCATAAGGATATTTTCGGTTTCCACAGAATACATCACTTCGATAATCATAATTCAATTGTCATTCATCCGACTGAAAGCAACATGCTCTTTCGCGTGATAGAGAATTTTGGGTCACAGGACCAGATTCTTCATTATTATGAAGTAGAATCTTGGGATGAGAACTCCAGAACAGGTTGGATAATCAATAAAGATACAGAGGGTAATGAAGTTGGTTTTCAAGAGATCACCAGCGAAGGCCTTCTCGGTCGCGTGATCGGTCTCGATGTAGAGTAGGTTTACAATTATGTTTATGAATAGAATTGTGCCTAATAAGGCGATATTATATATATGTTGGATTCTTTTGGCATTGTCGGGATGTGTCGACGAGAGCCTTTCTGGGTATGTCAATTCAGAAGGGATGGTCACAGTCAACCTGGAGGCTTCCTTCTCTCCTTTTGCTGAGGGGGATCTTACGCGAGCTTCAAATGTGGCTCCAGCGAGAGGATTCAACACCATTTCTGATTTGGCAGTGCTCGTTTTCGATCAGAATGGGCAACTCCTTCCTGAATATATAAAAGAATTTATTGANCCGGCGACTGCAGATCAAATCCGTNANGACGAANATTCCGCATATGGCAATTCTGCTGAGTCAGNTACGAAAAGAATTTCGGATATACCTCTTCTACTGCCTACAGNGAGATTCTATATAGTAGCAGTGGCTAACTTTGGAGAGTACGAAAGCTCTCCAGCAGGCGAGATTGTCATTAAGAAAGACAACAATGGACAATACATCACGTCTCTTGCTAAAATATATAAAGAAATAAAAGANCACGATAATTTCACNCTCGATGATCTCCGTAGGTTNAAAGTAGGTTGNGATTCCAATGATTATTCCAACAATCGTGCGATGATGGGGTATTTTTCTGCTTCGGATTCAAAGCCATTTTCGGGGAGTAAATTCGAGACAGCAAATATCAGTTCTTCTGGTCAGAAACTTCGTGCTTGGCTACGTCGGTGTGCCTCAAAGATCACAGTTGATTTTGATGGTTCCGAACTTCGTGATAATGTATCTATCTTCATAAAAGATGTCCGCATATTTGATCTTGTGAAGGATTGTACCCTTGGCTTTGGAAATCCTTCATCCGACGAAGAAAATCTCACGGATTTCAACAACCGGGCTTCTTCCGAAGCCGACTTGACTAAGCGAGCATCTGACTCAGAAGTGTCAAATAGTCAGTATATCGAGTTTGGCGTGGGTGAGTCATACGACAATTGGCCAAGAATATCCCGTCAGACTCCTTATATTATGGAAGCTGATGGAAAGACGAGAAAAAATCTGCATACTCAGGATTCAGAGTGTCTTTATTTTTTTGAAAATATGCAGGGCACTCGGTACGGTTATGACCGTAGTCCCAAACCTAATTTGAGCGAAGGCGGTTTGGCTGAAGGTTATAATGAAAAAGATGGAATGCTATTTGGTACGTATATCGAAGTGACTGCCCGGCACATAGTAGAGGAAAATGGTGAGAGTCTCTCTCATGATATTAAATATCGCTTTATGCTTGGAAAAAATGCAACAGACAATTTTGATGCCGAGAGAAATTTTCACTATAAGCTTACATTGGCTTTTAAAGGTACAGCCGACGAATATCATTGGCACATAGACTATACTCGTGAGGAAGGATTCAAAGTGCCTAATCCTTGGTATGTCTCATATGTCTACAACCATGATGCCTATCTTCCTTTCGAGTTCAATCTTTCTGATGATTGGGAAGTAGAGAATATGGTTGCTGAAATAGTTACTAATCCGTGGTATCCTACTTCCAGTGGTGATAATGCCGAAGGTATGGATGCTGATTTCACTGATCCGGACTATGAAATTACGCCTACAACTCCAGATGGCGACGAATCATATCCATATGTTGGTAATCCAATCAATCAGAATAACTGTAACGGATTCCTTTCATTGAGAGCTCCTTGTGATGAGACTGTGCTTACTGACCAGAGAGTCGGATTTACATTTAGTGGATATAATGATCAAGTATTGACAGAATCTGAGAAATATTATAAGGGAATAGCAGCTGGTGTGGATTCTGAAGGGAATGCAGTGGTTCCTGTCAATCTTGGAAAGCGGACTATCATTGAAGATGGGGCTGCCGCCGCTAATTTCACGGATAGGGAAGCTTTGTCTGTGAAGAGGGAAAGTGGGGTATACAACTTGAAAATCCCTCTATTTACGCGGGAGAAGTCGCTTGTAAAGCAGACTGGTTATTCCGGAAGTAATCCATTTGTCGGATATCAACGTGTCGCCAAGGTTAAGTTGACAGCCACAGTTCGGAAAAAAGATAATCATAATGAAACAAAAGATTTTGAAGCTAAGGTCAATGTTGTGCAAGTGCGTCGTGTTGTGAATCCAGTAGGAGTATATAGAAAAAGTGGAAACAACGAGTCCTTTCATGTAAATCTAAAGTATTTGACTTCTGAAAGGGCTGACGGGCAGTTTGAACCAATTGTTTCAAGAGGTCCATGGATGGCAGAGGTGTTGGGAGATGGTAATTTCATCACTTTGGATGGAAAACAAAGGATTGCGGGCTCTTCTCGTAGTGAAATAGACTTTAATATTAAGTTTAACCGTATGGGAGGAACCGTCAATAAAAATGCTATTGTGAGAATCAAATATCACAACTATACTTGTACTCACCTAATTTTTGTGCGTCAGGGCTATGAACCTCAGGCTATTTGTGGAAAAGGTCCGATATATTCCGGTGTTAGGGATCAAAGTATAGAGGCAACGCCTACCTGTTGGAATACATTCAATATGATAGCAGGAAATGTGATGGCTGATGATCCTCGCGATGAAGGTTCGTTGTTTAAATTTGGTAATGCATGGAATGCTATTTCCTCAATAGATAATATATACAAGGATAAATCTGGGAATCCTATATTTTACGAGCAATCAAGTGCTGGATTTACTCCACACGAGACTCTTACTATTCTTTCGTCTGACGGAAGTGTTAATACAGCAAATAATACTTGGAATGGAGTTGGTACGTTGATTGCCGGTTTTGGAGATGTTAAGAATAGTGATGATACTCCAATGAAGATTTCGATGGCCGCTACAATGCGTGATTTCGAGCAATTATACCTTACGAAGTATATTGAGTTCGGATATGGTGTGTTATATGCGGATGGAGCGACAGAAACTCAGTCAACATTGGAAATGGTAAATGGTTGGTATAGAGATGATCCTTCTTCCAACAAGAACGCTAAGGGAATGCGTGGAATCTTTGCCTATTATTGGAATCCTAATATAGATTCTCAATTTAACACCAAAAATGTTTTCTTTCCTATCGGAAGATCTGGATATGGACACAGAAAACATTTTAAAGAAGATGTGCAAGGATTGAGAGAAGGGTATAATGGCAAGGGAATTCTTAGATATTCTAATAATAGGCCTCTATCAGCTTTGATATGTGGCACTAACCAGTTCCAAAGATTAGCTCCTTTATTTGAGTTTCTTTATAGGAAGATGGGTGCGATTTATTGGGCTCGAACTATGACTGGTGATTTTGCTTATCTTGGTTGGNNTGGTAAGGCAGACGTCGATCCAGGAGAAGCAATTGGACTCGATTTTAATTATTTCACATTTGATGTCAATGTTATAACACGTGGAAAAGATCATGACAATTACGTCAAAAGTAGATATAATGGTAGTCCATACTACGATGGAGATGCCTGCTTTGTACGTACAGTTGCAAGAAGTGCAGGAGAATAAAAACCTTCACGTTGACATTATTTAACGGAGGACTGCACGGATTTGGGCAGTGGATGGCTTTATATTTGCATCCGATTTCAAAAAATAGTGCATTATGAATTATGAATTGACACTTCCCTCTTCTCAACAAGAGTCTCCACGCAACTGCCAGATGTCGGCAGAACTATTCCAGAATGCGCGCCAGACGATGGGTGAACTACGCGACATCTTGCGTGCGTCCGGTGTGTCGTGGGATTTTATCCAGCATCAGGTCGACCTCGCTGCACAGGCCCAAAGTCCGATAGAAAAAGCACTCGGCTCCATGGACCCTTATTCCACTGGTCCGGGCCATTCGCTGCGCGATCTCCCTTCCAATATTTGGTAAAAAGTTAGTGGGAGACGGCTCGAGGCGGTTAAAAACCGCCTTCCCATTGATTTTNCTGAAAAAACTTTTTCCGATTTTATTTGCATACCACAAAAAAAATCACTAACTTTGCGCTTCGAATGAGCTACCGAGGTTGGAATCCTGTCAATAGCTCTTGTATTTTAAAGAAAATTAAAGAAATATCTATATAGAAATGGCATCAAGCAACCAGACACCCGAGCAGCCGGACCAGCTCAAAGCAATCAACAACAGGCTGACAGATCTCGGACGTAACATAGAGACCAACAAAAAAGCTATGGGCATCGCAATGGGTGCCATCCTCGTAGTGGCTTGCCTCACTTTCGCATGGCTTTATCTCTACAAGATCCCTAACGGCAATAAGGCTATGGAAGCCTACAATAANGTNGAACTCTCCACTATGGGCAATGACTCTACCGCCGCTGCTCAATATAAGAAAGTGGCTGACGAGTATGGCAGCACTTCTGCAGGCAAACTTGCAGCTCTCAGCGCAGCTCAGACTCTCTACAACTCTGGCAAATATGAAGAGGCTNCTAAATACCTCGATAAGTTCAGCTCAAAGGATAAGGTGCTCGATGCAAATGCCAAGGTGCTTCTCGGCGACTGCTACGTCAACCTTAAGAAATACGANGATGCAATCTCAGCNTTNAAGGCAGCTGTAAAGAAAGCAGATGGCAATCCTCAGATTGCTCCGCGTGCGCTCCTCAAGCAGGCCGTAGTCTACGACGAGCAGAAGAAATATGGCGATGCTCTCAATTGCTATGAGACCATCAAGAAAGACTATCCACAGTTCTCTCTCGGCAATGGCCTCTCAATCGACACTTATATTGAGCGCGAAAAAGCTCGCCTCTAAACTAAGCCCCATAAAATAATAAAACATACCTGCTTATTTTATGAAAGGGAAGTTCGCTGCTGCGGCCTTCCCTTTTTATATTTTTAACATTTCTTTTTCCGCGAGTTCAAAATAATTTTTATACTTTTGTAAAATTATTCGGCTATGCCTCATGGTGTCAAAATGGGAATATGCTGATAAATGAATTATTTAAAACCTTTTTTTGAGGACTTATGAAACTTCGATATCTTCTTGCTTGCTCAGTAGTGTGTGCAGCAGCTTCCTCGATGANTGCAGCTAATGTNNTAGATTGGGGTGCTTTGGAGCCCAATGTAGTGTATGATTACGATGCTATGGTGCCCGTGATGGGCACATTCACCCCTTCCGAAACGGGAGTCATACGTTGCTATAGCACCGGTAGCCAAATCGCACCCTATATAGAGCCTTCCCACGACACACCTATTGAGCCTACTCAAAGTTATTATGGCGCATCTGGCGAAAAAGTACGTGTCTATCCTGTCACAGCAGGGACACCGCTCTATTTCTACAACTCTTTCCCCCTCGATGCCGGCTCCTTCCGTATTGTGGTGGGAAATGAGCAGGTGGAGCTTGTAGATGTCACTCCTGCAGCCAACGGCACTCCCGTTTCGCTGAGCACCAACTACAGTGCCACTCTCTCATTCAGCATTCCTGTCAAGTACACTAAGTGTACGCTCTCGGTCAATGGATATTCAACTGAACTTACTGCTACTGTATCTAATTCTTATATCACCATCAACTGGTTTAATACGCTCCTCAACTGGTATAATGAGAAAAAGATACAAGCTGGCGACATCCTTACACTTACCCTGACAGGCATACGCGATGCCAATAACGCAAGCAACCGTCCGGATTTTGGCAATGGCGTTGGAAAGGTAGTGCTCAACTTCACAATGGCTGCCAAGCCTGCAGAACTTGTCTGGGAAAGTGGCACACCGACAAGCGGCATGTCTGACTTCCTGACCTACTATCTCCCTGACAGCGACCAAGGCTTGGTGAAACTCGTATTCAGTGAAGACATCGACCCGAAATGCCACCCTGTAGCTGAGCTTACCTATGGCGACATCGACAACATTGAGTTGGGTATGTATATTGAAAAGGTTCCAGTCAGCATNGAGGGAAAGACTGTGACAGTCGATCTTCGAGGGGTCACCCGATTCCCGGAAGATATGATTCCTGGTCTTCCAGCTCAGAAATTTATCGATCTCAGGATTGTCGGNATCAAGAGTGTAGATGGCCAGTATGTGCTCACAGGCTACGCGGCAAGTCCTTATTCATTCGGATATACCTACAATCTTAAGAGCTTAGTCTATAGCATAGCAGCCGACTGGGTGCCTGCCGCTGGAAGTACGCTCACTGGTGGCGAAGAAATGGAAATATGGGTTCTCAATGGGCAGAACATTAAGTTTGAATCAGTAGACTTCTCTTATGTGAAAGATGGGCAGGCGGCTAAGGTTTCTGTGCCTTATAGCGATTTGAAGGCTACCGTCGATTCTGACGACGCTATGCTCTATCATCTCACGGCTCCCACTATAGATGCTGATGCAGATACCGACATCACCGTATCTTTCGGCGGTCTGCTTTGTGCCGATGGCCTTGACCATACCACTGATATCTTCGTAAGATATAAGGCAGCTTCAGCTGCTGTAGATGGAATAAGCGCGGAAGAAGGAGATAATAAATATTTCGACCTCATGGGCCGTCAGGTATCAGCTCCCGCCAAAGGCATCTACATCTGCAATGGCAAAAAAGTAATCGTGAAATAATTATCTATAATTTTTATTTTAAACTANCTGCCTATGAAAATTAGACATTTACTTGTCGTTGCAGCTGCGNCAGCAGCTGTNGCTGACGTTTCCGCTTTCGAGTGGNANCCNNNTATTNNGCAGCCNAATCTAAANANNGAGGNCACNCAGGCTTATCAGCTTGAGACAATGAGATTCCTTGCTGAATCCGGGTTGACTGTTACTGATGTCATGCCCAAATATATAGATGAAGACGGCAATGAGATCATTGGGTCTGAAAGTGAATTCTCTGATCCAAATTTTGGCGAGTATTACTATAACTTCAACTTTGCTGACTTCAAGACAAACGGAGAATATACAATAGTATTCCCGGCAGGCATGCTCAAGAACAGTGCCGGTGAACTTAGCGACGCAAAAGAGTTCTACTTGACAGTTGAAATTCCTGAACTTACTGCAGGAATGTTCAGCGACTTTGAGGTGCTTTCAGTATCACCCGATCTCACCCAGCCTCAGGCTTTGTGGGATGAGCAGGAGATAACTATCAATACCAACTACAATAAGGAAATCGGATATGTCACTCTGACTATTATTGATAATAATCCCGATAATCCTGACGAGTCCGTTGTAGTTAGTTCTAACAACTTTTATACCAAACGTGGACTTGGCGACTCATCTCCGATAAGTTGGACTGTTGCAAACCAATACAAATTCTACGACGGCCATAGCTATACAGCTGAGTTCGTATTCTACAATGGTTCGGATGCTTATACAGAAGATGGATTTCAAGTTCCAGTCGTTGCTCGCAAGTCTTACACATTCACCGGAAGAGTGGAAGGATACAAGTATTCTGATGTGACTCTCGTTAGCCTTACTCCAAAAGTTGGATCAGTTATCAACCAGGCTTCACAGGCTGTATTCACTTATACATTCTCAGCTCCGGTCAATGCTTACAAGGCTGAGACTCCAATGGGCCAGTTTGGCACTACTGAATATCCTGCTTCTTGCCTCACTTCCAATGCAGATAAGACAGTATGGACACTCGACCTCTCAGAGGATGCTTATGTTAAATCTGTAGATGCAGAGCTTGTGATTTATCTCTATGCCCGCGATTTGGATGGCTCTCAGCTCCGTGGCGATTTCGGCGAAGGTGACAACGCTTGCTTCGTAGGCACTTGGACTTGCGATCTTGGTGCTACTCCAATCGTAGTGGTATCTCCTGCTAATGGCGAGACTGTCGACAGCGTCACTGAAATCGTCGTGAGATCTGAAAACGGCGAAGCAATGACCTACAATTGGGGCGACATGGCAATTACAAATGAAAGTGGCGAATACTTAGGTTCTCTTTCATATGATGGCGATGGCGAATCTGCTATAGAATTCCGCTTCACTAATATGATCGACGAGTCTTGGAGCCTTGTCCCACTCAGCAACCTTACTGCAGGCAAGTATACTGTCAGCTTCCCGACAGGATGCTTCGTATTTGGCGAAGAATACTCTTCTGTCAATAGCCGTAGCCTCACTTCTGAATTCCAGATTTCCGGCACAGTGAGTGGCGCTAAGGAAGAACTCGAGTACACGAGCGCATATCCTGAAGTGGGTGAGGTTGAGTCTCTCAGCCAGATTGTGCTTACATTCGGTGAATTTGTTGATTGCGACAATTTCGTAGTAAATGTCTACAGTGCAGCCCGCAATGCTGTAGTCACCGGCACAGGCCGCATGGACTATATGGATCGGAATCGTGTAGTCTTGGATCTTAATGAGCCTATTGTTGAGGCTGGCATGTATGAAGTAGTGGTACCAAGTCATGTGATCATCAACGGTGAATACTACGAATCCAATGGAGCTAAAGGTCTTTGCAATCCTGAATATCGTCTACGTTACACTGTCAATCCTCAGGGTGGCGACGATCCCGTCAATCCAGGAAACCAGGAAGTATTCAATTACACTGAGGTTGATCCGGCATCTGGCTCTACAGTTTCTTCTCTTGACGTAATCAAGATTTGGTTCCCCGATGTGCCTGCTTGCTGGGAGTTCAATGCTTATCTCTACAAGGCTGACGCAGTAGGAGAGGAAGCAGGTATCGTTGCAACTGCAACAGTACTGTTCGACTTCCTTGATGATTACTTGGTAAATGCAACTTTTGCTGAGCCATTTGCAGTGCCTGGTGAATACGTATTTGTAATCCCCGCCCGTGAGATTGGTGATGACGCTTTTAGCATGAGCGATGGCGCGAAAGGTATCTGCAATCCTGAGATCCGTCTCTACTATACTATTGACGATGGCACCGGCGTAGGATCTATCTCTGAGATCTCCCGCGGCGACGTATTCGACGTCCAGGGTCGTGTAGTGCTTCGCAATGCTTCTTCTGCCGACCTCAAGAACCTTTCTAAGGGTATCTATGTAGTGGGTGGTAAGAAAATCGTTGTAAGATAATCCATCCGGGGAGGACGTGACACTCCTCTCCGGAACCAATAAATAAGTAAAAGAAACCTTAACGATTTATGAAACAGATTTTCAAATTCAGGACTATATTCTTGGGTGCCTTGGCTGCTGTCTCATTCTCGATGGCAGCTGAAGATGCTCCGAAAATACTCTCTGTCCAGCCCCTTTATGGCGGCTCCCTCAATCAAATGTCGGCCAACGGCCAATGGGCTGTAGGTGACGCTATCAATCCCGGAAATAGCTCTTTCATGGCTTTCCCGAGAATCGTGTATACTCCTACCGGGGAGACAATCGAACTTTACTCAGAAGCAGAAGGACTGCAGCAAGCTCCTATGAGTGCCAATTGCGTCAGCAATGATGGCAAGATTGTAGGTGGCAGCTACATGGGCCTCCCTGCTGTATGGAAGGAAAAGAGCGGTTGGGCATACCTTGAAATGCCGAATAAGAAATATGATGGAGGTCTCGTATCCGCGATCACTCCCGATGGCAAATACGCAGTAGGGCGCGCAAGCATCGCCCTCTTCAACGAATACCCCTGTATGTGGGATCTCGAGACTCTCAAGCTCGTGGAGCTTCCGGGCATGATCACCTCTAATCCGAGATACAAGGACATGATCGAGCAAGGTGGCGATCCTAAAGAATGGAGCGACAATGATCTCAATGTCCGTGTCACAGGTATCTCGCCGGATGCCAATGTTCTAATCGGCACTGTCGATTTCGCTTTCCCGGATGCCGCTTGGGAATATATGTATCGTCGCGACGAGGGTAAGTGGTATCCATTGGGCATGAAATATGAGAATGGACGTCTTCTGCCCCTTAATGATGACATAGTAGGAGTAGGAGAAAGTGTGCTTTCAGCCGATGGAAAATACATTGCCGGCATTTGCATGTCGGTCTCAGAGGCGTCGGCTCCTTTCACTTGCCCGACATCTGATCCTGAGGCGATAACTCTTCATCCGGATGGCGACGGCTATGGCATTTGGGCTGTCGGATCGGACGGCGTGATCTATGGCTCCTCTCCGTCAGGCACACCAGTGCGCAACTGGAGCGCGAAAGTCGGCAAATATTGGTATGACTGGAAGTCAGTGCTCAAGCAAGTGTATGGCATCGACTGGATGACCGACATCACAAAAGATGACATGGGCCTCTCCGGAACCCTGATGGGTGTCTCTGCTGATAATCTCACTCTCATGGCTGCCGATTATGCTCAGGGATATGCTTACATCATCAATCTCCCTCGTCCGTTGACTGAGATTTGCCAGGACGTAGACCTTCTTGGCGACTATTCAGTCTCTCCAATGGATGGCGCGGAATTCACGATGCTCCAGAAAGTGGTGCTCGATATGGGTCGCCCTGTGGAAGTGGTCGGAGAAAAGACAGCAGTACAGCTTCTTGATGGCGATGGAAATGTAGTCCGCAGCTCTATCAATTTCGCAGTTCAGGCCGACAACAATAGGAAAGTGGAAGTTATTTTCCGCAACTACACTCTTGAGCCTGAAAAATCCTATACTGTCAAGATTCCCGCCGGCTCCATAAGCATCGCCGGTGATCCTGAGCGTATAAATAAGGAAATCACTGTCCGCTATCGTGGACGNGAAGCAGGAGCNGTGAAGCCTGTATCCTTTGCTCCAGACAACGGAGCAAGNGTAGCNCGAATCAATTTCACTACCAATCCNGTGATGGTGACATTCAATGCTCCTCTCAGCGTAGGTGAGAATCCAGATATCCGCCTTGTGCAGATCAAAGATGGAGTTGAGGAATTCCTTTATGCTCTNAGTGCCTCGGTAAGCGACCGCCAGGTGATGATATATCCTGTCAGCGAGCAGCGCCTTGCTGAAGGTACCGACTATCGCATTGATTTCGGCGCAGGCTCAGTTGCCGACCTTTCAGGCGACGGTGCTAATGAGGCATTCTCTATCACTTATCATGGCAGCTACGTGCCAGAGATTGACCCGACTTCAAATACTATCTTCCGCGAAGATTTCTCTTTAGGCCTTAATAATATGCTTCTCTATGAAGGTGACCACAATGCTCCTACTGAGGAAATGACTATGATGGGCTTTGATGCCGACAACTCTCCTTGGATACCTACATGGGACGAAGATACCGAAGACCTCAATTATGCCGTAGGTTCTCATTCAAGCTATGATCCCGCCGGGAAGTCTGACGACTGGATGGTGACTCCACAGCTCTTCATCCCCGATGATAAGGCTACTCTGACATTTAAGTCGCAGAGCTACCGAAATACGAAGAATGATGTGCTTAAGGTGTATGTATGGCCAACAGAAGACATCGTCACTATCCTCACTCAGAATGTAATTGACAAGATCCGCTATAACGGCGACCTCGTCTATAGCCAGAAGCAGACTCCGGGTTCGAAGGAAAATGTGCTTGCAGGCGACTGGACCAATAATACTGTCGACCTCTCCAAGTATGCCGGCAAGTATGTCTACATTGCCTTTGTCAACGACAATCAGAATCAATCTGCAATCTTTGTCGACGACGTTGTGGTCAGCCGCGAAGTGGCAGCTCTCTTGAGCGTAGATACTCAGCAGACCGTAGTAGACGAAGATGATATCCGCATTCGTGGCCGTTTTGTAGTGATGAAAGAGTTTGGCATCCAGGGCTATAAGATCACACTCTCTGATGCTGAAGGAAATCTTATTGAGACCATCACTTCCGACGAGACTCTCGAAAAGGGAGAGATAAGCTCATTCTCATTCGAGAAAGCAGTGGCTCTTGAGAAGGGTGAAGTGAATTCATTCCTTATCAACTTCTCTTCGGGTGAAGATTCCATTGATATGAAATATGATATCAGCAATCTCCTCTTCGACACCACTAAGAGAGTAGTGCTTGAGGAAATGACAGGCACCACATGCCAGTTCTGCCCGCAGGGAATCATTGCTATCGAATATCTCGAGGAGCTCTTCGACGATCTCTTTATCCCCGTCGCTATCCATAGCTACACAGGCGATAAGCTTGGCGGCGCAGAGCAATCAGCATATTCTTCATTCCTTGGCCTCGCGGCTGCTCCTACAGGCCGAGTGGCACGTGGCGACGTAGCTTCGCCTATGTATTATGACAAGGCAGACTACCTATTCACAGCTCCCGATGGTCTCACTTGGCTGCAGAAAGTGGAGGAGTCGCTCGGCGAGATGGCCGTAGCCGACATTGCCATCAATAACGCAAGCATAGATGAGGAAACTGGTAATGTTTCAGTAGGTGTCACTGTCAAGCCTGCTATCAACCTCCCCAATTCCAACATCAATGTGTTCGG
>WFLX010322511.1_pt1 | contig 13508 bp, 8 predicted proteins | sample 4967041 | NCBI WGS metagenome assembly WFLX01 (sample SAMN12857096, study PRJNA449069) | gut metagenome | isolation source: stool from male and female vole | host: Microtus ochrogaster | place: USA:Florida | collected 2017
AAGCTCTGGCCGTCGAGACTGAGGCGAAACTCGCGCGACCGGCTCTCGATCTCCAGGTCAAGGCATGAATCGCCGCTCACTACGAGCGGGCGCACGGTGAGCGTGTGTGGCGCCACGGCCGCGATGGCGATGCAGTCGATTGTCGGCTGCAAGATGGGGCCGCCTGCCGAGAGGTTGTAGGCCGTGCTGCCGGTAGGGGTAGACACGATCAGTCCGTCGGCTCGGTAATCAGCCAAGAACCGGCCGTCGAGATGCGCCTTGACGGTCACCATCGAGGCGCTATCCTCCTTCATGAGCGAGATATCGTTGAGCGCGTAGGGCCACACCGTAGGCGGAAGGTCGCGACACTCCACGTTGAGCAGCATACGACGCTCTACCACGACATCGCCCTGACAGGCTTTCACGAGCATCTCGGGGAGCTCGGCGAGCGAACACCCCGCAAGGAAGCCGAGATGCCCCGTGTTGACTCCCAACACAGGCACTTCACACTCCCCTACCCAGCGCGCGGCCCGCAGGAATGTGCCGTCGCCGCCAAGGCTGATCACGAGGGCCGTATCCGGCGGCACCCAGGCCGATGTCTGCGCGCCGCAGACGTCGACGCCTCGGCCCTGAAGGTAATCGGCCAACTTCGGATGAAGGCTCACTTCGAATCCCGAATCGTGGAGAAAAACGAAAAGCCGTCGAAGATCCTCGAGATAAGGCTCTTGACGACGGCTACCGTATATTGCTATCCTATTGCTCATTTACTGATGATTGGAGAAACACTTACTTACTTGTTTGATTGGCGAAACTCTTACTCGCTTGCTGATTGAAAATAAGCGGAGATCAAACGTTGAGGAAGGCCTGAAGCGACATGAGACGCTCGGCGGCTATAGTGGCGTCGAAGCGGCTGTCGTCGGAACCCCGGGCCTCGATCACGTGAAATTCGTAGCGTTCGAGGCTACGCACTGTCGATGTAGGGTCGGTGTTGCGCACACGCAGTGTCACCTTGAGATAGCCGTCGGCATCGGGCACTGTGAACAGGTCGACGAGATGCGCGTCGCTATCTTCAACGGCGCGAGCTATCTGGCTTGCGCTGTATTCTTCCGGCTTGCATTCAAGCGTTATGATGCTGCAGTCGTCGCGTGCGGCGATCATGCGGCCGAGCCCTTCGAGCATGGAGGTCTGGTCGATCACTCCAAGGGAGACATCGCCGTCGTTGACTGCCACTTCGCGGCGAGGCGAGTCGAGCAGACGGGGCAACACCTCGAGCAGGGGCATATCTGCATCTATGCTCCTCTCTGGGTGACGCATGGCTACTGTCTTCCCGGGCGATAATATCTCTCTTGCTGTCATATTTAAATCCTTTCTTTTCCTTGTCTTTTTATTGAAAAAACGTCTTTGTGGGCAAATTTCTTTGATACCACCTCGTTTTTTTATATTTTTGCAGACAGATTGGCCTCATAGCGGGCCAACGGTTCTTTCAGGCATCAAACTCTGAAGCCTGATCCGTCGTTTTCTATAAGGTAAACAATCAAATCTGCCTTCGACCGCTCAAAATTACAAATTTTGTGCCGATTTTCCTGAAAATCGCCCAAAAAATTGAAAAATTTTAGATGCGAGGCTTTTCCGGAAAGCAGGCGCAGAGCCGATTTCGGGCGCGAGAAGGCGCAGAATCAGCAAATTATGACGCGTTTAAGTGTAAATATCAATAAAGTGGCCACTCTCCGCAATGCGCGTGGCGAGAATGTGCCAGATGTAGTGAAGTTCGCCAGAGACTGTGAGAAGCTTGGCGCACAAGGCATCACCGTGCATCCACGTCCGGATGAGCGACATATCACACGCAAAGACGTCTACGACCTGCGGCCCGTAGTCGCCACTGAGTTTAACATCGAGGGCTACCCCGCCGAAGATTTCATGCGCCTCGTGCTCGACGTGAAGCCGGCGCAGGTGACGCTCGTGCCCGACGCTCCCGGACAGGTTACATCCAATCACGGCTGGGACGTGATCAACAACGCCGATTTTCTGCGCGACATCTGCGCGCAGCTCCGCCAGGCCGGCATACGCTCCTCTATCTTCGTAGATCCCGACCCGGAGCAGGTGCGCAAAGCCGCCGAAGTGGGNGCCGANCGTGTGGAGCTCTACACGAAGCCCTATGCCGACAATTATCATGCCGACCGCGCCGCTGCCATAGCCCCCTTCGTCGCCGCTGCCCGGGAGGCTTCCGCCTGCGGACTCGGGCTTAACGCCGGCCACGACCTCAACCTCCAGAATCTCGCCTATTTCAAGGAGCAGATTCCGAATCTCGACGAGGTGAGCATCGGCCATGCGCTTATCTCCGATGCCCTCTATCTCGGCATTGCCGAAACCATCAAGCGCTATCTTCAGTGTCTGAATTAAAATTTTTGAAATATAGAAATGGAAAAACTTTCCTTTTGGTCGCTCGTCATGGATGGCGGCTACATCATGATTCCTCTCGCGGTGCTTCTGCTCGTGAGCATCTACATCTTCATTGAGCGTTGCATCGCTCTCTCTCGCGCCTCCAAGAGCGACGACACCTTCATGAAGCGTATTCGCGACTATATCATGGAGGGCGACATCGAGAATGCCGTAAACCTCTGCAAGCGCACCGACACCCCCTACGCCCGCCTCATCCTCAAGGGCGTAAACCGTATCGGCCGACCCATGAACGACGTGCTCGTGGCTATCGAGAACACCGGCAACATCGAGGTGTCCAACCTCGCCAAAGGTTTCTCGTGGCTCTCCACCACGGCTGCCGGCGCGCCGATGCTCGGCTTCCTCGGCACTGTCGTAGGTATGATCGAGGCCTTCTTCGCCCTGGCCAACGCCGGCACTTCGGCCAATATCACCGTGCTCTCTTCGGGCATCTACCAGGCTCTCGTCACCACCGTGGCCGGATTGATCGTGGGTATCGCCGCCCTTTTCGCCTACAACTTCCTCGTGTCGCGCGTCAACCGTATCATGAACTCCATGGAGGCCAAGACAATGGAATTCATGGATCTTCTCAACGAGCCGGCATAAGCCGCCGCGCTTCCGTCAAAGCGTAACGCGCAATAGTAATTCACTTTGTAACCCACCAACATCGTGGCTCTAAAAAAGAATTTCCAGACTCTCGACACATTCTCTATGTCGTCGATGACCGACGTGATATTCCTCCTGCTCATTTTCTTCATGGTGACCTCTACCCTTATCTTCCCGGCCGCCATCGACGTAAACCTCCCCCAGAGCAGCGAGCAGACCTCCCTCAAGCCTGTGACGGAGGTGTATATCGACGCCGAGTCGAAACTGTATCTTGTGGCCGACCGCAACGACTCGATCGAGGAGAACTCTACGGCACGTCTCGTGACCAAAGATGAGCTCCTGGCCAGCCTCATGCTAATTCAGCGCCAGGATTCACTGCGGGCCGTTGCCCTCTACGCCGACAGCACCGTGGCCTACGCCCGTGTGATCGACGTGCTCGACCTGGCCGCGCGCAACAACCTGAAGCTCGTGCTCGCCACCCGCAGCTCCCAGAAGTAATAAGATGAAAACTGAACAGAAAGACCGCACCATAGCCGCCCTGCTCACGTTTGGCGTCACGCTCGTGATCCTGCTCGTGCTTTTCTTCGGCGGCATCTCGTGGGACCGTCAGCTCCTCGCGGAGTCGTCGGTGCCCGAGCTCATGCCCGAAGAGGAGGAGCTCTTTATCGAGCCCGAGCTCGTGGATCTCGGCGAGGAGACCTCGGAGGTGAAGAATGCCACACCCGCGCCTACCCTCAAGGGGGAGCCGGAGCCCGCGCCCGTCGACCATGCCGAAATCGTCGAGCCCGCGCCTGAGCCGAAGCCNCAGCCGAAACCNGTAGTGAAGGAGATCACGCANAAGAAGGAGAGCGTGGTGCAGAAAGAGGAACCCTCGGCCACCGACAANGAGCGACAGAAAGCCACGAGCAGCGTGGCCAANAAGTTNGCGCCCAAGAACGGCGCCACGGANGGTAGCGACAAAGGCACGTCAGGAGCCGGCGGCACTGGCGTAGGCGTGAGCGGCAACGCTCATGGCCGNACCTTCATCAGTTGCCCGAGTCCCGACGTAGCCTTGCGCCATAAGACCGTCGTGACGGTCAGCGTCGTGATCGACGCCGAAGGGAAAGTGATCGAGGCATCCGCTTCGGGCAGCGCCGACGCCACCATACGCAAGAAATGCGAGGCGGCCGCTAAGCAGGCCCGCTGGTCGGCCAAGAAAGGCGCGGCCACCACGCGCGGCTCCATCACCTTCACCATCACCCCCCGCTGAATTTCCCGAATTATAGCAATTTTGTCTCGGTGAACGGATTTAACTCATTTTTGAACGAATGTTTCTATTGTCTGTAGAGGGTATTAAGTAACTTTGTCCTACCAGACATCCAATCTGGATANCCCTCTAAACTANNNGANATCCAATCTGGATNCCCCNACAACTNTTTCCGCAGACACTATGAACACCCTCTTCAAACTGACTATCTCCTGCTCTCTCACACTGGCCGCCGGCATAGCCCTCGCGGNCTCTCCCATACACANTATCGTAGATCATGACAACGGCGATCTCCTGCTCGCCGACCCCACCATCTATCTCCTTGATGGCAAATATTACATGGCTGGAACCCAACAGGGGAATCCCGGTTTCAATGTGCTCGAATCTGACGATCTGCTGACNTGGCGCGTNACNTCNACCGACGGCANACCTCAGCTCTGCCCGGGNGCCGACACGTTTGGCACGAAATGGTTTTGGGCCCCGCAATTCCTCCCGGAAGGCGANCAAGTNTANCTCTTCTACACCGCCAACGAGCGCGTGGCCCGTGCCGTAGCCGACTCCATAACCGGCCATTATCACGCCGTAAACTATCCTACACAACCGGCACAGGAGCCTCAGCCGATCGATGGCTCATGTGGCAACATCGANCCCTTCCTCTTCCGCGACGACGACGGCAAATGCTATCTCTACCACGTGCGCTTCGACAACGGCAACTANCTNTGGGTGGGGGAATTCGACATGGNTACCGGTAAAATCGTCGACGGNACTCTCCAGCCAACTTTCCGTGTCGACCAACCCTGNGAGCACACTCTCACTTACGAGAGCGNCCCCATCATGGAGGGCCCGACGATGGTAAAAATCGACGGCACTTACTATCTCTTCTACTCCGCCAACCATTTCATGAGCAAAGACTACGCCGTAGGTTACGCCACAGCCCCCACGCCGACCGGCCCCTGGACGAAAAACCCGGCCAATCCCGTGATCAGTCGCGAGATAATGGGTGAATCCGGAAGCGGCCACGGCGATATCTTCTACGACAAAGAGGGCGGCCTGCGCTACGTGTTCCACACCCACAACTCCGACGATCAAGTGGCCCCGCGACGCACTCGCATAGTGTCGNTCAAGAAAGTGAAGCCGGCNAAAGCCGGTGAGCCCACNCNCATCGTGGCCGACCCCNCGACTGTGATTCAGCCAAAGCTTAAAAACTAATATNNTCCCATGACGAGCATCCATTCCCGTCTCTCCTCTCTCCTGCGCCTCCTGCTGCTGATCGCGGTTATGGCNATGAGCGGCCCTTCGCAAGCCGCCTCCCCTTCGCGCCTATACTTCGACCACTACAACGACCGCGTCGGACTCACCTCCAATTCAGTAAGTTATATCATCCAAGATAGCCAAGGGTTTATCTGGGTGGCCACAAAAGATGGCCTCAATCGCCTCGACGGCTTCAACTTCCGCCATATCAATACGGATGATAGGGAGTCGTGCAGCAGCGTCACTACCCTCTATGAAGATGCCGACGGCCTCATATGGGTAGGCGCTCACAACGGCGTCTTCATCTACGANCCTGTGACGGAGCATCTCAAGAAATTCAATGTGCCGCGCCCCAACGGCAATGTCATCACGCAGCAGGTGATTCAATTCCTCCCCGACAAAGAGGGGAATATCCTGATGGTTGTGGATTCCGANGGNGTATACTCCTACAATAAGGAGAGCCAGAAGCTCTCGACGCTCTANCATTCCGACTCGATAAAGGTAAACCAGGCCGTTTTTGANCCTTTCGGGCGTCTTTGGATNGGCACTTTCGNACAAGTGGCCGTCTTCTATAGCGACGACAGACTCAAGACGCTGAAACGCTTCGACCTCGAAGCTGACAACGACACCAATTCGGCAATAATCAGCGATCTTAAAATCAACGGCGACAAACTATACGTGGCCACAGAACGCTACGGNGTGATCTCTATCGACATCACTAACAACCGCCAGAAACGTATCTTCATCGACGACCAGAACGGGCAGGTCACCTACGTNCGCCANCTGATGTTCGACNGTCAAGGNCTGCTGTANATNGCTTCNGAAAACGGTGTNTTCGTCTACGACCTTTTGAAAGGGGAAATCACCAACCATCTCACCCACAANATCTTCGACCGCTATTCCATCTCCGACAATGCCGTCTATGCCCTCCTCTGCGACCGCGAAGGNGGAATATGGGTAGGCTCATATTTCGGAGGGCTCGACTATGCCGACACGGGACGCATGAAGTTTGACAAATACTATCCCGCCAACACTCTCAACACCTTGACCGGACAGCGNGTCAGAGAGCTCTGTATGGATACGGTCACCGGTCTGCTCTACGTAGGCACCGAAGACCATGGCTTGAACTCCTTCGACCCCAAGACAGGGCAGTTCGCCCCCATAGAGGGTATCACCAGCAACAACGTACACGGCCTATGCATCGACAACCGTAAGCTTCTGATCGGTACCTTCTCCCAAGGACTGAAAATCAAAAACTTGAATACCGGCGCGATACAGACCTATACTACAGCACAAGGACTCCTGAGCGATTTCGTATTCTCCATAAAGCGCACCATGAACGGCGAGATCGTGATAGGCACAATGGGGGGCCTGCAGATTTTCGATCCCGCTACGGAGACTTTCCAGACTGTGCCCGAATTCGCCAATATCTTCATCTACGACATCTTGGAAGATCTCAAAGGCAACCTTTGGGTGGCCACCTACGACCATGGCCTCTACCAGCGACCGGCCGCTCACACCGATTGGATTCGTTATCAATGGAATCCCGCCGATGTCAACAGTATTCCGAGCGATAAGGTCTATGGTCTCTATCAGGATTCCGATGGCATGATATGGGTAATGACACAAGACGGCCTATGCACGTATAACCCCGCCGACTCCTCATTCCGGCAAGATTACTTAGGTTCCGACCGTGTAAGAGGGGTTGTGTATCAGGTGATAGATGACGATTACGGGCGCCTTTGGCTCACAACCAACCACGGCCTATACTGTCTCGACAGAAAAACCGGGAATTTACGGAGATTCTCCACCTCGGGGGGCCTGCCGACCAACCAGTTCAACTACCGGTCGTCGCTGAAAGGCGACGACGGAAAGCTCTATTTCGGCACAATCGAAGGGCTCGTGGGCTTCCAGCCTCTCGGGTTCAATTTCGACACCCGTTCCATCTCACCTATTATCGATGAGCTCTATCTGAATGGACGCCTCACTCTGCCCGAAGATGCCGATTCGCCCCTCGAAAAGAGCATCACTCAGACTAAAGAATTGAAGCTCAAGAGCCATCAGAACTCGATCGGTTTCAAAATCGTAAGTCTCCTCTATTCCTCCCTCGGCGAGCAGAGCATAATGTATAAACTGGAGGGATTCGACAAAGAGTGGCACCACGTGCCTCTTGCTGAAGCACTCCTCTCCTACTCCAATCTCGATTACGGCAAATATATCCTCAAAGTGGCCTCCAGCAACGAAGACGGCACTATGGCCGAGGAGCCCCTGGAGTTGAAAATCACAATCTCCGCTCCTTTTTATCTCACCTGGTGGGCAAAATTGATTTATATCTTGCTCACAATAGGGATAATATGCGTGATCTTCTGGCTNTATCGCCGCAACTCGCAGCTCAACAACCAGCGATATCTGGAAAACTATACAGCCGAGAAAGAGCGCGAGGCCTACGATTCGAAAATCAATTTCTTCACAAACGTGGCCCATGAGATCCGCACCCCGCTCACGCTGATAAAGGTGCCGCTCGACTGTATGTCGAAGTCGCTATCCATCAACAAGAACGCCGACGTGAAGGAGAANCTNGACGTNATCAACCTCAACGTCGACCGCCTGCTCCTGCTCGCNAATCAGCTCCTCGACTTCCGCAAGATGGAGGATGGCAAATTCCAGATAAAGAAGCAGACCGTAGACGTTACCGAAATCATCAACAGCGTGCTGACCCGCTTCCGCCCCACGATCGAATCGTCGGGAAAGACTTTGGAGGTGTCCCTCCCCGAGCAGCCCGTCATCGCCTACGCCGACAGCGAGGCTATCACGAAGATTATCAGCAACCTCTTCACCAACGCCATCAAATACGGCAAAACGTTCATCACCCTCTCTTTGACCGCCTCGCCCGATGCCTTCTCGATCACGATAGCCAACGACGGTGAGGTGGTGGCTCCTGAAAAGCGCGAGGAGATCTTCACCCTCTTNATGCGTCTNGAGAATAATAAGAACATCCCCGGCACGGGNCTCGGCCTTGCCTACGCCCGAAGCCTGGCACAGATGCACGGCGGCTCTCTCGCCATGACCGACAACTTGCAAATCAACGAGTTTGTGCTCACTATCCCTCTCGCTCATGCAGCCGAGGGGCGTAAAGATGAGGAGGAAGCCAACCCGCAAAATCTCGAGCAGATGATAAAAGCTAATTCTCAGGCCGTCACTATCCTTTTGGCCGACGATAATATCGAGATGCTCACCTTCCTTGAGANGNGGCTCATANCTTCGNGCTANAANGTGATCAAGGCGAGCGNCGGCCGCATGGCTCTCGATCTTCTTGAATCGGAATATGTAGATATCGTGGTGAGCGACGTGATGATGCCCGAAATCGACGGCATAGAGCTGCTCGAACGCATCAAATCTGACGTCAACTACAGCCACATCCCCGTGATTCTCCTCACGGCCAAGACCCGTATGGAAGATAAGGTGAGCGGCCTCGACTCAGGAGCCGACGCCTACATCGAGAAACCCTTCGCCATCGAATATCTCATAGCCAATATCACGATGCTGCTTCGCAACCGCGAGCGAATCCGTCAGCGCCTCGAACGCATGCCCTACAAGAAGGCGGCCGGAAAGACCCTCAACAAAGTGGATGAGGAATTCCTGACGAAAATCAACGATATCATCCAGGCCAATTTCAACAACCCCGACTTCTCGATGGAAGACGTCATANCNAACATGGGCATGNGTCGCACCTCCTTCTATCGCAAGATAAAGGGTATGCTCGATCTCAACCCCAACGAGTATATCAAGATCGAGAGGCTCAAGCGCGCGGCGCAGCTCTTCGAGGAGGGGCATACGAGCGTGAGCGAGGTATGCTACATGGTAGGCTTCTCCTCCCCAGGCTACTTCACAAAATGTTTCCAGAAGCAATTCGGCCTCTCCCCGCGCGACTACATCACCAATCACACCNCAAAAAAACCCGCCACGGACGACTAAATACACGCCGCCCACCCTGAATACCTGCCCCTCGGGGCAGGTATTTTTGTATCTATTACTACGAATAAAATACCACTTTTATACCACTGCTTGATTACCAACATTTTATCACGAACAATAATATCTGGTCAGGGCCATTTTTACATGTATTCGGCACAAAAATAGCATTTCTCCGCGCCTCAAATTGATAATTTTGCATCGTCTGACTTAGAATCATACCACCGACAATCTCTGTCTCTGACCTGGTCTAAGCCAAACTCCCAAACCCAATACCGATATTAATAAACCCTAAATAACTACATCGTGAAAAGTAATCATCCTAACAGACTGGTCGCGGCAATCCTGATGCTGGCAGTGTGTTGCCTGGGTCTCCGGGCCGCAGACGACATCACCGTCAAGGGCACAGTCACCGACGACAGCAATGAGCCTCTAATAGGCGTAAGCGTAATTGTCAAGGGCTCCAAACTCGGCACTGTCACCGATATCGATGGCGGCTACACCATCTCGGCCCCCTCCAACGGAGTCATCACCTTCTCTTACATCGGCTGCGAAACGAAAGATGTAAATGTAGCAGGACGCACTGTGATCGACGTTACTCTCTCCTCGAATATGCAGGAGCTCGAACAGCTTGTGGTGATCGGCTACGGCACACAGAAGAAAGCCGACCTTACAGGCTCCGTGTCGGTAGTGGATATGGATAAGGCCAGAAAGCTCCCCGCCACCGACGTGGCCTCGATGCTTCAGGGCCAGNTGCCCGGNGTGTCGGTAGCCACCTCCTCCCAGCCTGGTGCAATGGCCTCTATCAGAGTGCGCGGCGTAGGCTCATTCTCCAACGTAGGTCCNCTCTACGTGATCGACGGCATGATCGTGAACGATGCAAACAATCTCAACCCTAATGAGATCGAATCGATGCAGGTGCTCAAAGATGCTTCAGCAGCCGCCATCTACGGTGCGCGTGGTGCCAACGGCGTAATCCTGATCACCACCAAGAAAGGTAAAGCCGGCAAACCCTCGCTCGATGTGGCGGCCAACTTCACCGTGAGCCAGATGCCCAAGAAGATCAAAATGATGAGTGGCCCCGAGTTTATGCGCTACAACGAGCAGGCCTACATCAACAGCGGCGAAATCTGGCCGGCAGGCGGCATCGAAGCCGGAACAATCCTCCCCAACACCGATTGGCAGGATGCCGTATATCAGAATGGCCTGACGCAAGACTATAACGTAAGCTACACTCAAGGCTCCGAGAAGATGCACACAGCCGTCAGCATGGGCTATATGCACCAGACTGGCGTGGTGAAGGGACCTGACTACGATCGTTTCACCGTGCGCATCAACAACGACGCCCACTACAAGGCTTTCACCCTCGGTGAGAACGTAACCTACCAGCACACCCACAGCAACAACTATATCGCCTCCCCCTTCTGGGATGCGCTCACCACTCCCTCGGTGATTCCCGTGCGCGACCCCGACGAGCCTTCTGGCAAAGGCGGCTTCGGCTACGGCAGCGCCAACTTCCCCACCTACATCAGCAACCCCGTAGGCCTGCAGGAGAGATACGACAATCAGTCGGTCAACGACCGCATCATCGGCAACATCTACGCGGAGCTCAATCTCTTCAAATATTTCACCTATAAGTTTAACGTTGGTCTCGACGCATGGTGGGGACGCACCAAAAACTTCGACAAAGCCTACACCCTTCGTATGGCCAGCGGCGAGCAGCGCTACGAAAACAAACTTGAAGATATTCGCGACTCCCGCTCCTCACTCATAATCGAGAATACCCTCAATTATAATCAGGAAATAGCCAACAACAGCATCACAGCACTCGTGGGCTATACGATGGAAGATGTCAACTGGCATTATCTTATGGCCGAGGGCTACGATCAGCAGGTCGACGGCCTTTGCCAGATCGATCTCGTGGGGACACAAAACAATATGCATGGCTCGCAGCAAGAACGCCGCATGACCTCTATCCTCGCCCGTGTCGACTACAACTATGCAAGCCGCTACTATCTCCAGTTTAACTTCCGTTCGGATGCCTGCTCCAAGTTCGGCCCCGCCAAGCGTCGAGGCAACTTCCCCTCTCTATCGCTCGGTTGGCGTCCCTCGGAAGAGAATTTCTGGGAGCCTCTCCGCGAGGTGGTCAACAACCTCAAGATTCGCGGCAGCTGGGGTAAGATCGGCGATATGCAGGCTCTCGGCAACTACTCCTACCTCTCCTCTATAAATCACTCCGGCCCCTATGAGGGCTTCAACGCGATCTTCGGGCCCAGCGGCAACGAAACCCTCCATCAGGGTGCCACACAGACGAGCCGTGTAAACGTCGACCTCGGTTGGGAGACCAAGACAACCACCAATATCGGTATCGACTTCGACCTCTTCAACAGCCGTCTGTTCGGTTCGCTCGATTGGTACAACGCCGTATCTTCCGATCTTCTCTACAATATCAAGACCGCCTGGGCCACCGGCACCGACTATCTCTGGACCAACTACGGCAAGATGCGCAACCGTGGCTTCGAAATAATGGTAGGCTGGCGCGACCGTGCAGGCGACTTCACCTACTCTGTTTCAGCCAACGTCTCAACGGGCAAAAACAAAGTGATCGCTTTGGGTGAGAGCTACTACGAAGATGGCATCTGCCGCACAGAAGTAGGCCGTTCGATATCCGACTTCTACGCCCGTCGCACCGATGGCATCTTCCAGTCGATGGATGAGGTATATGCCCACACCACTGTGCTCGAAGATGGCACCGTGAAGCTCCTCCAGCCCAACGCACAGCCCGGCGACGTGCGCTATGTAGATCTTAACGGCGACGGCGTGATCGACAACAACGACCGCGACTGGCTCGGAAGCCCACTCCCGAAAGTGGAAGCCGGCCTAAATTTCACAGCCGAGTGGAAAGGATTTGACTTCAACATGTTCTGGAACTCACGCTTCGGCAACAAGATCTACAATCAGGTATGGGTATCCTGTCTCCAGTTCAAGGTCGACAATATCCCCACTTCCGTGACTCCCTGGACATGGGATAACCCCTCTACCGAGTATCCCCGTATGTATTCAGGCTCAACCGACAACACCCAGGCTTCCGACCGCTTCATCGAGAACGGCTCATTCATCCGCCTCAAGAATCTCCAGCTCGGCTACACCCTTCCTGTGGAGCTCACGCGCAAATTCTTCGTAGAGAAGCTCCGTGTGTATGTGAGCGCACAGAATCTCTGGACTATCACGAAATACAAAGGCTACGACCCTGATATCGTGGGAGGCGTGTTCTCACAGGGCATCGACGGCGGCCATTTCCCCAACGCCCGCCAGTTTAGCGCCGGCCTTCAGGTGTCATTCTAATAAATCTCTCAAAAAATCGGAATCTCTCTTTGACTTTCGAACCAACCTCTCAAAAAACTGAACAATGAAAACCAAGAAAACAATCATAAAATTCCTGACAGCCCTCATGCTGCTCCCGGCCGCTTCATGCAGCGACAACTGGCTCTCGCTGTCAGACCCCAACCTTGAATCGAGCGACACCTTCTGGCAGACCGAAGAGCAGTTTCAACAGGGTCTCTACGCCGGCTATGCCACCCTGCGCCGCCCGGGCGTATTCAGCCGCTGGTTTCANATCCTGATGATTCTCCGCTCCGANGAGGGATGGAGCAACTCCCCAAACGCCGAGTTCCAGGCCGTGGCCAACTTCAAGATGCGCGGCTATTCTTACGAAGGCAACGAATCGGTGAATCTCCCCTGGCAGGAAACCTCCCAGATGATCTACTACGTGAATCAGGTGATCGATAATGTGATCGACCATGGCTACAACGTAATGGAGAAGGAGACGGCCGACGGCATCTTAGGTCAGGCCTACTTCCTCCGAGGCATAGCATTCTGGTATATGGCCGGCACTTACGGCCGCTTCCCCCGCCAGACCTCCTCTATCCACGACGGCGAAATNCTTGAGCAGGAAGCTCTCTGGAAACAGGCTCTCGACGACTTCACGGAGGCAGCCGCCGCTCTTCCCGAGTCGTGG
>WFLX010316719.1_pt1 | contig 13502 bp, 11 predicted proteins | sample 4967041 | NCBI WGS metagenome assembly WFLX01 (sample SAMN12857096, study PRJNA449069) | gut metagenome | isolation source: stool from male and female vole | host: Microtus ochrogaster | place: USA:Florida | collected 2017
GCCGATTATGATATTGTGGTGGGTCGCCCGGAATTAAAAAGAAAAATTCAACGAGTGCTTCAGGATAAAGTGGGAATCGATATTTGCGGATTCGTTGTGACTCCCCTTGCCACCGCTCACCTGATTCTGACCCCCGAGGAGAAACGCTTGGGTTGCATGCTGGTGGATATAGGCGCTGAAACCACTACTGTCTGCATCTTCCGCAACGGAGCCCTTAATTATTTCTCCACCCTCCCCTTCGGAGGAAGAAACATCACGCGCGATATCACCTCCTTAAGCCTTCTTGAAGAGCGTGCTGAAGAGATTAAAATCACTTCCGGCAATGCCCTGGCTCCCGAGGTGCCCTCTTCGCTGAATCTGAATGGCGTCAAACTCTCGGAAGTATCTAATTTGGTCGTTGCCCGCAGCGAAGAAATTGTTGCCAATATAGCAGAGCAAATTGCCTATGCGGGACTTAAGGAAAAAGACCTTCCCGGGGGAGTGATCTGCATCGGCGGGGGAGCAAAACTCAATGGTATGAGTGAATTAATTTCACGTCAACTCGGATTGCCCGTGAAGACAGGACGTCTCCCCTCTTTCGTGCATATCGAGGATGTCAAAGGTCCGAGTTCTGAAATAATAGAAGTTGCAAGCGTCCTTTATGCCGGCGCCTCTCACACTGATGAAGTGTGTCTCGAGACCCCACGCAAAGAGGATCTGCCTACTATCGGTTCTGCTCCTGAGGAAGAGATGGAGAAAAAAGAGCCGGAACCGGGCGGCAATGTAGATAATCCCAATAGTTGGAAAAACAAAATAAAATCCGGACTGGCGCGATTATTCACCAATCCTGAAGAAGATGATGACGAAAAAGGGATGTTTTAAATCTCATCAATCACTCTCATAAAGCTGTTTTGTGCATTTTAAATTAATAATTCAACTCAAATGAGCGAAAATATAAATATAGCCGATTCTTCTGAATTTCTCAGCGAATCCAATCAAGATATAATAAAGGTTATAGGTGTCGGTGGCGGTGGCGGCAACGCAGTCAACTACATGTACAGACAAAACATACCGAATGTGAATTTTGTGGTGTGCAACACCGACGAGCAAGCACTTCGGAAATCTCCGGTTCCCCAGAAGTTAATTCTCGGTCCGCAGATAACAAAAGGTCTCGGAGCAGGGAATAATCCCGACGTAGGACGCGAATGTGCCGAAGCAAGCGTAGAGGATATCAAACGTCTTTTCGATGATCACACGGAAATGGTATTCGTAACAGCCGGAATGGGTGGCGGAACAGGCACCGGTGCCGGACCCGTTGTGGCTCGGCTGGCTAAGGAAGCCGGAATGTTGACTATCGGAATCGTAACCGTCCCCTTCCTCTTTGAAGGAGAGAAGAAAATCCTGAAAGCCATTGATGGTGCCAACGAGATGAAGAAACATGTGGATGCTCTTCTGGTTATCAATAATGAAAATCTGATTGATTTATATAAAGATCTCAACTTCTTCAATGCTTTTGAGCGCGCCGATGACACTTTAGCTGATGCGGCAAGGTCAATTTCTGAAATAATCTCTGAAAATTGCTACGTTAACGTTGACTTTCAAGATGTAAAAACAATCTTGAAAGATTCCGGCACCGCAATTATTTCAACTGCCATCGGAGAGGGAGAACACCGAATTTCAGACGCCATCAATAAAGCTCTGCACTCCCCTCTTTTGAAAACCCACGATATCAATACTTCGAAACGGTTGCTTTTCAAATTCGTATGCTCACGAAACGCTGAAAATCCGATTAAAGCAGATGAAATTAATGAAATCCGACAGTTTACCAATAATTTACCCTCCACAATTGATGTGAAATGGGGTATCGGAGATAATCCGGAAATGGGGGATGCGGTAAAAGTTACTATCCTGGCTTCAGGCTTTGACGTAACTCTCGTGGAGAATAATCAGGGAGGAATAGTCTTCCACGCTGACAACGACGAGAAAAAGCCTAAAATCCCGACTCAAAAGACAGATAAGACAAAGGAGATGATGGAGGAGATGTATGGCGCTGAAAAACTCGCTAAACAGGTCAGGGACGCAGCAAAAGTAAAATATGCCGTGCTCACTCCCGATCAGTTTGACGACCATGAGGTCATAGCAATTATCGAGCGCACACCAACCTTCAATCGCGACCCCCGTTTTAATGAAGAATTGAGAAAATTGGCTAATGCCGGCGCAGCAATGGCTCCTCACACACCTGCAAATAACGCAGCGCCTGCACAAACTTCACAAAAAGACTCAAAAAACCGAAACGCTATATCTTTCTGAAGAAATGGAAAATTCATTCCGGATGGTGGCCAAGANTTTTNAAGGCCTTGAAAATGTGTTAAGAGATGAATTGATTGCTCTCGGTGCGGAGAANGTGGAGACAGGTCTTCGCATGGTTTCTTTCGACGGAGACCTCGAACTGATGTATAAGGCAAATCTTTGTTGCCGCACTGCTCTGAGAATTCTGAAACCTATTATAAAATTCTCAGCCTCCGACCCTGATGAACTCTACGACAGAGTGAGGGATATCGAATGGGAGAAATATATGACTCCTAATTCCACCTTTGCAATTGATTCCACGGTCAACTCAACAGAATTCACTCACTCAAAATATGTTACATATAGAGTTAAAGATGGAATTGTTGACCATTTCACTGATCTTTGCGGGAAACGCCCGTCAATCCGTCTTTCAGGGGCGGATATGATTCTCAATGTCCACATCCTGGACTCACGCGTTACAATCTCGCTTGACTCCAGCGGAGAATCCCTGGCAAAACGCGGCTATCGTGAAGAACAGACCGCCGCTCCCATTAATGAAGTGTTGGCTGCCGGAATAATTATGATGACCGGATGGCATGGCGAATCAGATTTTGTTGACCCGATGTGTGGCTCCGGAACTTTCCTGATTGAAGCGGCTCTTATTGCCGGAAATATCAACCCGGGCATTTATCGCGAACACTTCGCATTTGAGAAATGGCAAGATTTTGATAAAGAATTGTTTGAATTCCTATATAATGACGATTCTGCTGAAAGAGACATAACTTGCCGGATTGAAGGGGGAGACATTGACCCCGAAGCCATCAAAATAACTAAAAAGAATATAAAATCGGCTCGCCTTGAACAGAATATCTCAGTAGTGTGCAAGCCGATGCAGGAGTGGGATGAAAATGAAACGGAAGGGGGAATACTTATAACCAATCCTCCTTACGGTGAAAGGTTGAAGCCCGAAAGNATGGAAACATTATATCGCCAACTCGNCNNAACCTTGAAANTTAAATTCNAGGGATGGACAGCATGGATTNTCGGGTATCGCGACNAGCATTTCGCGGCTATCNGATTGAAACCCTCCGTGAAATATCCCATCCTCAATGGCGCTTTGGAATGTTCTCTTCGCGAATATGTGCTTTTCAGTGGAAAATATAACGAATTTCGTGCAGAAGGGGGGAGCGTGACAAATAAAGAATTCAATCGGGAAAGCAAGCATCACACCCGCCGCCTATCGGATGAGGAGTGGGAACGCGAAGCCTTGCCCCCCCGCAAAAAGAAATCTTTTGAAAATAAAAAAAGACCGGACCTGAATTTTCACAAAAACAAAGATTTCAAAGATTCTTCATATTCTTTCAAAGAGAAAAGAGGGGAAAGAAAAGAGGGGAGACCCGGATTCAAGAAACTTAATGAACGTGGAGGCAGCTATATTAAAACGAATGAACGCGACCGCTCTCAAGCAATAACCGTCAAAGACAAAGCGCCTCGGATTAGTGAAGATAAAACCACAATTTCAAATCCCGTGTATATGCGCTCTCGCAAAGCTTGGAGAACAAAGAATGATTCGGAATCGGATAACNATTAATTATTTCGCAGCGTAATCAGGCTTTTGNAATGAATCAGCGATTATTGACACCCCGGACTCTCATAGCNGTAATCTTTCTNTCCTTNGGGATGTGGATTGCCGNTTCANTAGTGCCCCATACTTTATCTGCGGAAAATTTCGGTCTCTGCCTGAGCNCCCCNAATCATTGGGTTCAACCCGGCGCATGGAGTGCTACGCTNAATTTGATGAGCATTANCATCATCNGTGTCAGTGTCTTCCTCCTCAACAAACGCTATAATTTTTTGAGGTCGGGTCAACCTTTATGGTCATTCTTCACATTGCCGATTCTATGCAGCATGATGCCTGTGAGCGGAGGGTTCAACAGTATGGCCATCGTTACTTTCGGCTTGCTCATCATCTGCACTTCCCTTTTTGAGTCATATAAATCCCGTAATGCCACGCGAAATATCTTCTTTGCCGCCACCTGGATCGGCATCGGCTCAATGCTGCAATATTCCTTTATTCTCTTTTTACCGGCAATGATCTTATCCATGTTTGCGGTTGATGTGGCGCGTTTTAAGGAATTCATCGCTCTTCTGATGGGTCTGTTAGCCCCTTATTGGATAGTCATCGGATTGGGATTATTACCTTTATCCAATTTCAATCTGCCTGAAATCACACCGATTTTCCAATACTCCCTTCCGCCCCGACTCTTCCCTTTTGCGTTGGCTTGCGGCATCTCCTTTTTTTTCGGAATAATACTGAGTCTTTACAACGGTCTGAAATTATATGCAGGAAATTCAAAAATCAGAAATTTCAATTATGTCATTAATTTTTTCGGACTGACGGCAGGAATCGGGTTGATTATCGACACCTCCAACTTCCGGGCTTATTGCGGAATATTTGCCATTTGGATAGCAATTCAATTTGGAAATCTTTTCACTCTCGGACAATTCCGCCGACCTCGCATACTTTATTGGTTAATCTTTTCACTGATTATTCTCTCCGCCGTAGGGCAGTCAGCATATCTTTTTTAAAGCCTTAATCTTACACCTGCAGATTGTTTTATGAAAAAACTTTTAATAGATGACGCCATACCCTTTCTTGAGNGACGCCTCNAAAAAGAATTTGTAATGTCAATATATGCCCGGAGAAAAAATTACTCGTGATGACCTGAAAGGGATTGATGGCTTACTTGTGAGGACACGCACCAAATGCAATGAATCTCTTCTTGAAGGAACTCCGGTCAGTTTCATTGCAACGGGCACTATAGGATTAGACCATATCGACACCCGTTATTGCGATGCTCATGGAATTCATTGGCAAAACGCTCCCGGCTGCAATGCGCCGGCAGTGGCTCAATATGTATGGCGTGCTCTTCTTGAATTGGGTTTTGAAACATCGGATATGACTTTGGGCATCGTTGGAAAAGGGAATGTCGGGGGATTGGTTTGCGATTGGGGAAGACGCCTGGGAGCAAAGGTAATTATATGCGACCCGCCGAGAGCAAAACAAGGATTCAGGGATGAAGATTATATCCCCTTGGAAGAATTGATGCAGGAAGCGGATGCCGTGACATTTCACACTCCTCTTATAAAAAAAGCAGGACCTGACTCCAATGGGATTTACATGCAACCGACTCTGCACCTTGGGAATGAGAAAACATTGTCTCTACTCAAAAATAATGCTATTGTGGTGAATGCGGCACGCGGAGGGGTAATGGATGAAGAAGCGTTGGGGAAAATAAAGGATTCCAAAAATCTCAAGACAGCTATCGATACCTGGGAGGGTGAGCCGACAATAAATCCCGGACACCTGAAATATGCAGATATAGCTACTTTCCATATCGCCGGATACTCCTTACAAGGGAAAGAGAGAGCGACATTTTCAATACTCTCGGGACTTGAAAAACATTTCGGAGTGGAATTACCCAAAGAGGATTTGTCAGGACCCTATATCCCTTCTAATTCTCTCTCAAAGGCAGCCATAATCAAATCATACGATATAATGGAAGNTGACAGAATTATGAGAATGGAATTTAAAGACTTCGAGCGCTTGCGCAATTCTTATCCCTTGCGCGAAGAGACGGAGAGTCTGGTACATAGGTATGAGGTATGAGGTATGAGGTATGAGGTATGAGGTGTTAGGTGTTATAATTAATAAATCTTGAAATGGCAAAAAACAATAAATTCTATGTCGTATGGAATGGTCATAACCCGGGGGTTTATGATAATTGGGAAGATTGTTTGGAGCAAGTAAAAAATTATCCTAACCCACTCTATAAATCTTTCCCTACCCCTGAAGCTGCGGCTATGGCTTATCGGGAAGGGATCAGATCTTCTGAAAGTAATGATTTAGCCGGCTTGATAAACGGAGCGGGCAACCATAGACATAGCGTCAGACCAAATGCCGACTATTTTGATAATCCGGAGGTGGATTTGAAGGCGTGGGCTGTTGATGCCGCTTGCACCGGCAATCCGGGACCCGTGGAATATCGTGGCGTGGAATTGATGAGCGGCAAAGAAATTTTCCGCATCGGTCCGCTTGAAGGAGGGTCAAATAACTTGGGGGAATTTCTTGCAATAGTCCACGCATTGGCATTAATGGATAAAATGGGGGTCAGTTATCCCATTTATTCCGATTCTGTCAGCGGAATGGCTTGGGTAAGAAATAAAGTCATCAAGACCACGATAAAGGAGACTCCACAGAATGCCAAACTTTTTGAATTGTTGCGACGTGCAATTCACTGGCTGAATACCCACAGCTATAAATCCCGCATCATGAAATGGGACACACCCCGCTGGGGAGAAATCCCCGCTGATTTCGGCAGAAAAGGATAAGGGATTTATTATGATTATATCCAATCCTGAAATATCAAAAATATTATCAGATTCCGGGGCTTTAACCTTCGGCTTCGCGCCTGCTCATGTTCTGAATGAAAAACATCTAATAGGTATTCAGCAATGGCTTGACAAAGATTTTAATGCAGGAATGGAATATATGAAGCGATATGAGGATTTGCGAATGAATCCTCAACTTCTGCTTGAGAATTGCCGCACTGTCATTTCATTAGCCTTTAATTATAACCCTGAAAAATTCAGAAATAAAAATTTGGCGCAAATCGCTTCGTTTGCGTATGGGGAGGATTATCATATCGTAATGAGAGAGAGACTTCAGAAATGTGTCGATAAGATAAAGGAAAAGAGGGGAGGGGATTGGCGTATATGCGTCGACAGTGCTCCTGTTTTTGAGCGCGCTTGGGCGGAAATATGCGGAATAGGGAGGTGCTGCGACAACGGACTCATAGCAGTCAAAGGAGCCGGAACCCGCATCCTGCTCGCCGAAATCCTTTCCTCTCTTCCCGGAGAATATTATTCTAATTCCGGTGTGAATACTTATGGGCTAACTGAAGCAGAAGAAATGTGTTTGCATTGCGGAAAATGCACCCGGGCATGCCCCACGGGAGCTTTGCAAACGGACTCCACTGTTGATGCCCGTAAATGTCTTAGTTATCTCTCGATTGAACATAAAGGTGATTTTACTGATTACGCCGGTGATTACCCAATGCCTCTCTTCGGCTGTGATATATGCCAAAATGTATGCCCACTGAATAACCCGGCTATGGCAGAGATTAATCCTACAAATATTCCTGAATTTAAACCGATTCAAGGATGCGGAAGTTTTCCGGACATACTTGAATTTGATGCGCAAGATGCTATCGATATGTCTCAGGAAACGTTTTCCAAAATGTTTAAGAAATCACCTGTTAAACGCACTAAATTAATAGGATTGCAACGAAACGCAATAGCATATTTAATGAACAATTAATTCATTTTTTGCGTTAAAACTGCAGAGAAACATTCAACATTTTTAATAATTTCCCATCCTCTCCGGATGGATTAACACTATAAAATTATGAACAACACAACTAATAAGGCAGATAAAACATATCTCGTAAGTTTCGGAAATTCCAGCCAATATATTCTTCATGATTCAGCTTCAGGGAAAGAATCTAAATTGACTCGGATTGAAGATGAACTCAACTCTTTCCTGAAAGAGAAATTTCCTGATGAAGCATTCGCTTATTTCACTTCGCCCCACATTAAGGAGATAGAAAAACCGGAAGATTATGCAGGTTATCCCGAACTCGATTCTGCAGCCTTAGACCAAATCAAGAAGGTGCTTCTTACGGAAGTGAAGAATTTTGAATCACAGCAGGAATTGGATTCCGATGCCCCGTTTGCAAATGTAAACCCGGGCGCAGCGGATATTTCTCATATCCTTTGATGCAACCCGGGCATACCTCTTTTTATTCTGCTGAAAAACCCCTTCTTTATCGGTTTACAATGAAGCGATAGACGATAGTACGCCTGTAGGGATGCTCCGCATCCACTCTTTGAGATGGGAAGTCGGGATGATTCGGGGCGTCCGGAAATCCTTGAGCTTCAATAGCTATTCCGTCATAATCTTCATATCCTTTTCCGCTATGGTTTTTCGGGCTTCCGGAGAGCCAATTTCCTGTATATACCTGCACACCCGGTTGGTCGGTGTCGATGTGCAAGGCACGCCCGCTGTTGTCAGAACTTAAAATCACTGCATCTTCCACCATGGCTTTTTCCGCCCACGCTTCAGCACCATCGGGTCGGGCTTCGGAAGTAATTTCTCTATCAATCACCCAACAATTATCATACNCTTTTCCATATTTCAAGGCGGGAAAAACCGCNTTAATNTCNTTTCTGATACGCTTCGCTTCATAGAAATCCATGGGAGTCCCTTCAACTTCCTGAAGCTCACCCGTAGGAGCTAAATCTTTATCCGTGGGAAGCCAATACTCGGCTTTTATTTGCAATTCATGGTCGAGTGCGCAACCTGAATCTGCTCCATCAAGATTCCAATATGCGTGATTCGTAAGATTCACCACCGTAGGTTTATCCGCATCCGCTTCGAGAGAAATTGACAATTCATTTTCATCACTCCAGCGATATTCTACCGCCGCATTAACTTCAGCNNNATAATTCTCATCGCCGTCAGGNGAAACGAGAGTAAAGCGCACACCGTTAGAGAGCAACTGAANATCCCAGATTCTGTTTTGAAATCCATCCGGTCCTCCGTGTAAATGATGCGGACCGCAATTTACAGCTAATTTATATTCTTTCCCTTCTACTTCGAGATGACCGTTAGCAATTCTGTTGGCATATCTGCCGGGGGTTTTGCCCAAACATGGACCATCCTTCATATAATCGGCGGGATTTGCGTATGCCAGACATACATTCTCAATTCTGCCGTTTTTGTCAGGTACCTCCACACTGACAATTCCTGCTCCAAGAGATGACAAGGTTACGGAAGCCCCATATTTATTTATTATTTTCACAAGAGTAATCTCTCCGAAATCGGAGGGGATTTTACGAGATTCAACAGTCATAGCATTTTGATTTTAAGTTTATAAAACAAAAATAATAATTTTATGACTAAATAGCAATTAACCCGGTAATAATTATTAGAGCCTTCACATGCCGAACCCCGTCATAAGCGAAACATAGTGAAGCGTGCCGGGGCATAACCTCTCTCGATTATCACAGGCTCGGAGAGTCTGCACCTGAAAAGTCGCGATGAGCGAATACCCCAGTGTCAATCGGGTGCTAATTTTAATTTTTAAGGATTAAATTTGTATTCTCAAACAGCTTTTATTATTTTTACATTTCAAAAGCCTTTGCCCTCTGATGACCCATATTTGGCAATTATCAAAACTCCATAGAGGAGAGGCATACTGATGATTACATATATAACCTTTAAATAGAATGAAAAAGTATTTTCTTATCATCTCTTTGAGCGCGACAATACTGCTCGCCGGCGGTTGCTCAAAAAAACTCAAGAATTTCCAGAGTGATTATTTCTCAACACGTCCTACTCCCCTCGAGACTGTAGGTCAAAACATTCCGGGCACCGTGACGGCACAAATCCCCGCCAAATTTATGGTAAAAAATGCCAAAGTGATTGCNNCTCCCGTGATCGCTTGGGNNAATTCNGGCATTGAAGGATNNACTTCCACCNNTCNCGTGNTTTTCCAAGGTGAAAATGTGCGCGANAACGGTCANNTTGTCAGCTACAACAATGGAGGACAGGTAACAATCCCCTTCAATTTCGAATATACTCCCGACATGGCACACAGCGACCTCTATCTTGATTTCCAAGTGGATCAGAACGGAAAATATTACACTCTTCCGCGTGTGAAAGTTGGCTCCGGCGTAATCGCCACCTCCACTCTTGCCTCTCCGGCAAGCGTNCGCCCGGNAACTTCCANAGATGCCTNCCAGCGANTTNTCTCTGAAAANTATAGCGCAGATATTCATTTCCTCGTAAACCAAGCAAATATCCGCGCCAGCGAAACCGACAAACCGGATTATATCGACCTTAACCGCAAACTGATTGAAGCCAACCAATCTCCAAATATGGAAATTGCAGAGGTTAGCATCAATTCATACGCTTCGCCGGAAGGGACTCTCGCTTTCAACACCCAACTTGCTGAAAAGCGCGAACAGAATACTCAGTCATACGTTGAGAATCAGTTCAAAAAAGATAAAATAACTGAGTTCGGCGAACTTACTTCCTCTTTTACTCCTGAAGACTGGGAGGGTTTCCGTAGCCTCGTGGAGAAGAGCAACATTCAGGATAAAGACCTTATCTTAAGTGTGCTTTCACTTTATAAAGACCCGGAAGAAAGAGAAAAGGAGATTCGCAACATTTCTGTCGTATTCAATGAATTGGCTGACCAAATTCTGCCTCAATTGCGTTATTCCCGCATACAGGCTACTATCAATGTCATTGGGAAGACCGATCAGGAACTTATCAACCTCTTTAACACCGACCCTAAAGCACTCACTGTAGATGAACTTCTTTATGTCGCTTCCCTGACTGATGACAACACTAAGAAGATGGAAATCTACTCAAAAGCAGCTTCACTTTACCCTAATGATTATCGCACCGTCAATAATCTAGGCATGACACAATATCGCGCAGGGGATTACAAGGCAGCAGCAAGCTCTTTCGACAAAGCTGCCCGCATGGCTCCGGACGCTAAAGAAGTAGAGATGAACAAAGGCTTGATATCCATGGTGAACGGAGATTACAAGAAAGCCAATGAGCAACTCGGCGCCGCTGCCGGCGTACCTGAAAATTCTGATGCTCTCGGCGTTTATTATCTCTCTCAAGGTGAACTTAACAATGCTCTGAGAGCCTTCGGTGACGCCAAAACCAACAATGCCGCTCTGGCTCAGATACTCGCAAAAGACTATAATTCTGCACGCGCCACACTGGCAGCGATTCCGACTCCGGATGCAACCACCTATTATCTCACGGCAGTGCTCGGAGCCAGAACGCATAATGAAAACATGGTGATGAGCAATCTGCGTCAAGCCATCAAACTTGACAATACTCTGAAAGCAAATAAGAACGGGCTTGNAAAAGACCTCGAGTTCACCGAATACAATCTCTCCTACCTCTAAAACTCTTTCTCTCGCATTCAAAAGCGCTCGACTGCTTTTTTAATATTAAAAAAAGAACAGATTATCAATTTATAAAAACTATTATTATGCGTCAATATCAAGTATCATTCGGCGATGCAATTAAAAGAGCTTTTACAAATTATTGCAATTTCCAGGGACGCGCCTCGCGTTCTGAATATTGGTGGTTCTATCTTTTTACAGTGGTAGTAGCATGGCTTCTCGGAGTGCCTGCCATGTCAGCTTCCTTTGAAACATTAGGACACGCAATGCGCGGCGAAATAGTAGAAACGGAATTTTCAGTCTGGACCGGAATCAGCTATCTGTGGTCTTTGTTTATTTTCCTTCCCTCATTCGGACTTCTTTTCCGTCGCTTGCACGACACCGGCAGAAGCGGATGGAACTGGTTATGGTCATTCCTCCCCATAATCGGCTGGATAATCCTGATTGTATATCTATGCACCGACAGCNAGCCGACTCCTAACAAATATNGACCCGTCCCCAACGAAATCCCTAATNAATTCTAAAGACTATAAAATTTCTTAGNTCATCGATTGATGAGCTAAGAAATTTTTAATTGGCAAAGTTAACATATTTTGATATGTGTTATCATTGCGAAGTTTNAGATATATAAGTATATGGGAAAGGATCAAACAGTATTGTTTCATTCCACGGTTTTCGGACCGATTCATAGCCGACGGCTCGGCACATCATTAGGCATCAACCTTTTGCCTGACGATGGCAAAATATGCAGCTTTGACTGTGTGTATTGCGAAGCGGGATATAATTCGCAAGGGACAGGCTCCACCGGCTTGCCCTCGCTCGATAAGCTGAGATATGACCTCAATGAAAAACTCAGACAAATGAAAGCCGCCGGTGAAACACTTGATGTCATAACATTCAGCGGCAATGGCGAACCGACTCTCAATCCTGCTTTTCCACAAATAGTGAATGTCGTCAACGATCTGCGCGACGAGTATTTCCCTAAAGCCAAAACTTCTGTCTTGACCAACTCAACACGAATTTTTGATCCGAAAGTCGCAGAGGCATTGAGATTGGTGGATAATAATATTCTTAAACTTGACTCAGCCGTAGAATCCACCATGCGCCTGATCGACAACCCTACCTCTAAAGAATTTACGGTGGAGAGATTAATTGATGGACTCAAGCAGTTTTCGGGCACAGGAATTATTCAAACAATGTTTCTGAGAGGAGAACATAACGGAAAGAAAATCGACAACACCACCCGCGAAGAGATTGATGCGCTCATAAAGGCATATAAGGAGATTAAGCCCCGGCAGGTTATGATTTATTCGCTCGACCGCTCTACTCCGGAAGAGCATCTTCAGAGAGTGGAAAGGGATGAGCTGGAAAAAATCGCTTCTAAAATTAGAGAAGCGGGTATAAATGTAACGATATGAACGCCATCACTCCCGATCCTATCAAAAAGGGGGATAAGATAGCAATTCTTTCACCCGCTACAGAAATTAAATCTGCTTATATAGATGGAGCAATCGCGGAATTGAGGCGTCGCGGCTATGAACCCATCGANATGCCTCATACGCGCAGGTGCGANNANGGGAGCTTCGCCGCAACAGACAAGGAACGCCTGGCAGATTTAATTTCAGCCTTGGAAAATTCAGAAATCAAAGCGATACTTTGCGGACGCGGAGGGTATGGCTGTGTGCATCTTCTGTCGGAAGAACTGCAAAAGTTAGTGGCTGCCAACCCCAAATGGATCATCGGATTCAGCGATGTTTCGGCTCTGCATGCACTTTGGCTCAAAGCCGGAGTTAAATCAGTTCACGCTTCCATGGCGAAGCAATTGACACTATATAATCCCGACAATCAATCAGGAGCGGCGCTCGACATAGCACTCTCGGAAAATCTTAATGTATCTGATGCTGAAGAATTGAGATATTGCACTGATTTGATGTTTTCAATTCTTCAGGGCACTGAAAAAGAGATTGATTTTAAAGCGGACGGTGGACACCGAATTATCAGCGGAAAAGCAGAAGGGGTAATTGTGGGAGGCAATCTTGCGGTATTAAACGGACTTGCCGGAACCCCATGGGACATCCTCTCTCCTGAATATTTGAAAGGGAAGATACTTTTTTTGGAAGATGTAGGGGAGAAAATTTACCAGGTAGAAAGAATGTTGAAGCGCTTGCAGCTGGCAGGGA
>WFLX010258777.1_pt1 | contig 13497 bp, 11 predicted proteins | sample 4967041 | NCBI WGS metagenome assembly WFLX01 (sample SAMN12857096, study PRJNA449069) | gut metagenome | isolation source: stool from male and female vole | host: Microtus ochrogaster | place: USA:Florida | collected 2017
AGGATGCCGTCGCCCACACGGGTGCATTGCTTGGTCTCGATCGAGCGGATGCGCTTGGCCTTGATGAATATCTGGTCGGTGATTGAGCAGGGGCGCATGATTCGCCACGAAGCTCCATAGTCGTTGAGCTTCGCGGCAAAGATGGCGCGGCAGGTTGCGAGGGCCTGCTCAAATTGCTGGTTGGTGTCCTGAGCCATGATTATCAGAGTGATTTGGGAGGATACATGGCGTTCCACCAGGAGTCGTCACCTTTAAGATATTTCTCAAACCAGGCGAAGATGGTGTCCTGCCATTTGATGCGCTTGTTGTAGTCGAGGATGTGGTGATCCTGGTCGGCAACGGCTACAAAGGCAGTCTCACGGCCAAGCAGCTTGAGGGCGGTAAACATCTGGATGCTCTCACCCACAGGCACATTGTTGTCGGAGTCGCCGTGGAGGAAAAGCAGGGGAGTGTGGATTTTGTCGGCGTTGTAGAGGGGGCTCTGTTTCACATAGAGGTCGGTCTCGCTCCAGGGATAGCTGTTGGCCATCGACACCTCGCTGTAGCTGTAGCCCCAGTAGCCCTCGCCCCAGTAGGAAGTGTGGTCGGAGATGCCGGCGTGGGAAATTGCGGCAGCAAAGATGTCGGTGATTGTCTGGAGATACTGGGTCATGAAGCCGCCATAGCTGGCGCCGATACATCCTATCTTGGAGGCGTCGATCCAGGGATGCTGTTCGCAGAACTGCTTGGTGCCCTCGATAATATCTTCAGCAGGGCCGTGACCGGCGGTGTTGACATGGCGAGAAGCCCATTCCTGGCCGCGGCCTGTGGCGCCCGAGGGATTGATTACCAGCACTCCATAGCCCTGGGCGGCATAGAGGTGGTGGGGATAGTGCGATGAGAATGTGCGTGAGGTGGGTGAGCAACCGCCATAGTAGTTGACGATGAGGGGATATTTACGTGAGGGATCAAAGTCGACGGGAGTGTAGTAGCGGGCATAAACGGTGTCGCCGCGCTCGGTCACGTAGTTCCAGTCGATACACTCGCCGAGGTCGAGTTTGGCGAGCATTGCGGCATTGGGGTCGGCCACGAGGGTGGAACGCTGATTCTTGAGGTCAACGAGATAGAGGCGGGGATAGTTGGAGTCGCTCTGACCGAAAAGGGCGAGCTTGTAGCCCTGATTGGGCAGTGAGAAGCTGCTCACATATTGTTCGGGCTGCTTCACGGCGCCGATTTTGCCGGTGGCGGGGTCGAGACGGAACAGGCTCACGAGGTCATAATCCTCGGCGGTGAGGTAGATCATGTTGTCGGCTAAGCTCCATTTAAAGCTATTGACCGAGGGGTTGAAGTTGGCGGTGACGGGGCTGACGGCTTTGGTGGCGAGGTCAACGATAAAGAGCTCTCCTTCGATCATCGAGGCTGTGCGGCCTTCGGGCAGGTCGAGGCCAATGCCGTTGAATGATTCGGGTGTGCCTTTCACCGCCACTTTCTTACCGTCGGGCGAGAACTGACCGTNGCTGATAAATCCGTCNGGACCGGCNACAGTGTCGAGCTTCATAGTCTTGAGGTCGAGGTTCACAAGGGTGGTGATGGTGGTGGGGCGCTTTTCGAGACGTGATTTTGAGATGGAGATGAGCAGCTTGCGGCTGTCGGCGGAGATGTCGTTGAGGCTCAGGCGGGCGCTGCCGAATGTGATNGGCTCTACCACGCCGGTGGCAAAGTCAACCTTGAGCAGCTGCACACGGTTGCGCCATCCGGGCTGACGGTCCTCAGGTTCGAGTATCTGATAAACGTCGCCTTCCATCGGGCCCTGATCCACTTTGCTGACTATGGCGAAAGTTTCGTCGGGGGCGATGGTGAGCTGACCGTCGGGGAGACGCTTGCATATCACCTTTTCGGTGCCGTCGACCGGGTTGAGGGTCACGAGCTGACGGCCGCTCTCACCCTGGCGTATCACATAGAGGAGGTTGCTGGTGGGCATCCATGAGGGATTGTCGCGGCGCTCGGTGCCGATGCGGGTATTTGAGCCGTCGGTGCGGGTTACGGTGGTGTACCACTCCGTCTGACCGCCGGGCAGGGTGAAGCTGTAGCCGGTGAGAAGCATCGAGCCGTCGGGCGAAAGCTCTGATTTATAGAAGTTGGTTCCGTCGGCAAAGTCGTTGAGCGACGGGAGNCGCTTCTGGTCGGGCAGACGGAAAGCTATCTTNGAGGCGTGGATTGAGTCGACGGCCACNCTCACTTCAGCNGCGGGGCGCGAAGATGACTCGGCGAGGAGGCTGATATTGACGGTGTGGGAGCCGGGGCGGAGGGCAACCGAATTGCCGTTGAGGGGCATGGCGTCGACCTTGATTTTATTTCCGGCCGGAACTATAAATCTGAGGTCGGGGATATAGCTTGTGGCGTCGATCACAAACTCCAGTCCCGAGAGGAGNGGATTGGCTTCGGCGGCGGGATAGGGGAGTGAATCGCCGTATTCGCAGGCCAAAGTAGCCTTGAGCGGAGTCATTGTGTTGAGGTCGAGCAGAGAGCTGAGGCTATAGGGCTGACCGTTGACGTCGGTGGGGGTGAGCATGGCGGGCGGGGTGACGGTCACCGGCTCCGAGCGGAGCATACGGGCAACCTTGATGGTGTCAGACTGGGCGCTGAGCAACTGGGCTCCGCCAAGCAATGCCAGCGAGAGGCAAGCGGTTATAGCCTTTGAAGGCCTGTTGGAGATTTTCATACAAATATGTGATGATCGGTTTTAATTTTCTTATTCTGATTCTGGAGGGTAATACATCTTGCGGGTCACGCCGCCGTCGATGGTGAGTGTCTCGCCGTTGATGAAAGCTGAGTCGGGATGAGCGAGCCATATGCAGGCGCGGGCAATGTCGCGAGGCACACCGACACGACGCGAGGGGTGCCACAATCGGTCGGTTTCGCTTATCGGATAGTGGCCGGTGTCAATCCATCCGGGAGCGATGGCATTGACCGTGATGCTGTAAGGGGCGAGCGAGGCCATGAGCGCATGGGTGAGGGCCACGAGTCCACCTTTTGAAGCGGAATAGGCCTCGGTGTGGGGTTCGCTCTGAAANGNGCGGGTNGANGTGATNTTGATAATGCGCCCTCCGTAGGGGTTGGGAGCAGGGAGCGTTTGGCGCCGTGAGGCAAGCCGCGAGGCCGTGACATAGGCCGGAAGAAGATTGACCGAGAGAATTTTCATAAACGCCTCGGGGTCGCANTGCTCAATCGGCGCCGGGCTGAANACGCCGGCACAATTGACTATCACGTCAATGTCGCCCCANCGGGTGAATATATCATCCATNGCAGCGCCNAAGGCNGCGGGGTCGGAAACATCCACACAATAGAAGCGGCTGCCGTTGGCCTGGGCGGCATGAGTGCCCTTAACGCGGTCAATGTCGATCATCGCCACGCGGCAATCTTCGGCTCTGAACGCCTCGACAATGGCGAGACCGATGCCCGAAGCACCCCCGGTGACCAAAACCCTGAGTTGGGAAAGAGCCGACCTGACACTCCGCGAGGAGACACCCGCAGGGCGACGGGAAGGGGTGGAAAGTTTCCCGGAGCGGTAGTCATCCATTCGTTTTTCGAGATAGTTGTCGGCCATAAAGTCAAAGTGGTGTTGTTAAGCCTTGTCGGCCTGGTTGGTTACTGTCACCTCTTCGATCGAGGGCACAGGCTCGGGGAGAGGGGTTGAGGGGTGATGTTCCTCATGTTTCTTGTTGAGCTTCACCTTGATGGTGTCGAAGCCTTTGCCATACACACCGTTAACATTGGTCTGGGTCACGAAAGCTCCCTCGTCGATGCTCTTGACAATGCGGTGGATAGTTACCGACTCGATTTTGCGGCACACAACTATGAGCATTTTCACAGAGTGTTTGCTATACCAGCCCACGCCCTCAAATACTGTGCAACCGCGATTGGCCTCGGCGGTGATAGCTTCGGCGATTTCTTTCCAATGGGAGGAGATGATTGTAAACTGAACAGCCTGACGGTTGGTATTGATGACGAGGTCGCAGAAATAGCTGCACAACACAAGCACTATGAAACCATAGACAACCTTGTCGACATTGTGGAAGAGGAGGAATGAGGAGGAGATGATACACATATCGCAATAGAGCATCGTGCGNCCGATGGTGACGTTGCTCTTTTTGGCCACCATAGCGGCTATGATGTCGGTGCCTCCGGTCGAACCGTTGTGGATAAACACCATGCCGACNCCGGTGCCGCACANNATNGCTCCCACCACCACGCTCATGAANGTCTGACCGGGAATGATGGGATTGGGGAAGAGCGGCGTGAGAACACCGATGAAGAGCGAGATGACGGTGGCGCCGAAAATGGTGCGCCAAACAAACTGCTTGCCTACGGTGCGGAATGCAAAGGCAAGCAGGGTGAGGTTGGTGAGATATTGGGTGATGGCTACCGGCACTCCGTAGCCAAACCATGTTTCGGTGATAAAGTAGATAAGGGTACCGAAGCCGGCCAGACCTCCGATAACGACCTTTTCGGGAAAGATGAATGCGGAGAATCCGAATGCATAAAGAAAAATTCCAAAAATAATCATCAGATAATCGCGTGACGACATCCAAAGTTTTTTCCGGCTTATCATAAGGTTATAATTTGTAAGTGTGAGCAACCGTCTTTCAACGGTGTGCTAAAGATTGGTTATTAGATAATGGTTGAAAAAGTAGGTTTTCAATCGGGCCAAAAGGATTGCTTTCGGCCAAATTGTTGGCAAAGTTAGCAGGGGTTTGTGATTTTTCAAAATTTTTTCACTACTTTTGAAACACCAAATTCATCACTCAATATGTTTTCAGCTATGTCACGGAAATATTTTGTCGCAAGGACAGCTTCTCTCATAATCGCCGCATTGTGCTTTTTTCAGCCGGTGAGTTCGGCCAAAGGTCTCGCCAACCCCGACGAGGAAGCGGAGCCTCTCACTACCCGCGTGTCGAAAAAGAAGTTTGTCGACCACGGGCCTGCGCCAAGATTTATCGAGCCGCAGATTCATATATGGTATGGCGGGTCGCTGGTGACCGAAAACTATATGAGCTGCTTTAACGAAATAAGCCAGATGAACAGCAACCCCGGCTCGAACATCGGTCTGGGCGGTGTGGCAGTGTTTGGCATCTCNGACTTCGTGGGNCTCGGCACCGAGCTCAACGTCACCCTCAGCAAGTATCGCACCGACTTCGCCGTGAGCAACAACACCGTCACCTCGGTGAGCAACATCTTTTTGCGCAACAGGGCGTGGTATTTCAANATNCCCNTCTATGTGCAGTTCAGGTTTAACGTCGACACCNGNGTGAGNTGGAACATCGACGCCGGCATGTATTANTCCTANGGCTTCTCGGGGTCGCAGAGCCAGTCGATCTACAGCGCGCAGATCAACGACCTCAGTCAGCTCGTGTCGGTNAAAATCAACTCCAAGCCCAACTATTTCAACAATTCCGACACCTTTATAAATTCCTATCATCGCGGCGACATAGGTCTACACCTCGCCACAGCCCTCACTTTCTCGCGAAAATACTCGGTGGGAGCGAGAATGAATCTCGGCTTCAAGAACATCAGTTACATCATGAACAACGCCTGGATCGACAACCCCAACATCCATAACTTCAACTTCGCCGTTGTGCTCGGTCGCACCTTCTGACTTCTNCCCATAGGGCNGAGCGGAAGTTATTTCAGGGCGTCGCGGAGGGCTNGGGTGAAGNAGTGGCCGGTGGCGAGTNTCTTTGATACGGCAGCGACATTGCGGCGCATGTCGGCATATTGCTCAGGGGTGACGTTTGCAAGCTGTTTGCTGATGTCGCGCAGCGTGGGCACAGCTACTCCTACACCCAATTGAGTGACAATAGGAGCGAGTGCAGCCTTTTCCCAGATTATTACCGGCAGAACGGCGCGGAGATAGAGCGAGGTTTTGTGTGGCGCGTTATATTTCAGATAGTCGCCCAAAGGGCCGGCGCCTTCGTCAAGCGAACTGCCATACCACACCACTCCCCAGTCACCCTGAGCCGAGGAGATGAGGGTGTCGCTTTCCACAAAGCCCATATTAATAATGTTGGGAGTTTTCTGACTATTATCAAAGCCGCCTCCATAAAGAATGAGGTCGACATCGGGGTCATTTTCGCCGAGGCGGTATATCCATCCGTTGGCCGAGGAGCTGATGTTGCCGGCAAAAACCAGCCTCGGGCGGGGAGCAGGGGCCAGGGTTGAGTAGTCAGGGCGGGAATCGGAAAGATAATCCCACATCCCGAGAATCACCATGCGGGTGGTTACGCCGTGGTCTCTCAGCCATTGGAGCATTGCCGGGCTGTGAACCACTAATGCGTAGGAGCGGTTGAGGCGCCTGATCTCCTCCTCAACGGTGAGTTTCTTACGGCGGAAACATCCGAGGTCATGAATCAGCGTAATAACTTTCGCGCCGCGCTTCTCGGCCATCGACACCACAAAGTCATAATACTTCTTAAGGGGATATTGCAACACCAGAACATCATCCTTTTTGAGCTTGCTCACTCCCTTGTGTACGCTCAGAAGAGTGGTGAAGTAGGCTTTGACCGCGTTTTTGGAACGGCCTTGAGGGAGTCCGGCATTGATGAAGCCATTGGCCGAGAGGATAGCCTCGATATCGGTTTTGGCTTTGTCGCCGCCGCTACCGAGGTGGCGGTAGTTTTTGGATATGTAATAATTCATTTTTGGAGGCGATTGGCGGGTTAGCGGGTCAGTGGCTGATGACAGCCGTGACGAGGTNGCAAAATCGGGCGCAAAATTAAGAAAAATGCCCTTATCAGCAAAAGCCTCAGCCGCTCCCTTACGGTGTTGAGTGAGGAAAACGGCATGTGAAAACGCTTTATATTTGCACAGGTCGAAATAAAGCTTTATCTTTGCCGGGAAAAGCTGATTTAAGCTGACAAAAGTATTAACAAAGCTATTTTTTAATATCTTAATGAAAGTCCTGAAATTCGGAGGCACATCGGTTGGCTCCGCACAGCGTATAAAGAATGTGGCCGACTTGATTTGCGAGCGCGGCAAAAACATTGTGGTGCTCTCGGCTATGTCGGGCACTACCAACACTTTGGTCGAAATTTCCGATTATCTTTACAAGAAGAATATCGCCGGCGCCAAGGAAACTGTCAATATGCTGCAAGCCAAATATGAGAATGTGATCTCAGAGCTTTTCGACAGCGAGGAATATCGCGAGAAAGCCCGCAAGGCCGTTGGTGAGAACTTCGATTTTATCCGCTCGCTCAACAAGGAGATCTTCACCCTCTTTGAGGAGCGCGAGATACTTGCTTGCGGCGAGATGATCTCAACCGCGCTGATGACCCTCTACCTTCAGGAAAAGGGAGTGAACGTGGCTCTGCTTCCCGCTCTCGATTTCATGCGCACCGACAAGAACGCCGAGCCCGACACCGATTATATCCGCACCCATCTCACCGCCCTGCTTGAAGANCATAAGGATGCCGACCTCTATATCACCCAGGGCTATGTGTGCCGCAACGCNTATGGCGAAATCGACAATCTCAANCGCGGCGGCTCCGACTATACNGCCTCGCTGATNGGCGCAGCTATCGGTGCCGACGAGATTCAGATTTGGACCGACATCGACGGTATGCACAACAATGACCCGAGATTTGTTGAAAACACCAAGCCTGTTCACGAGCTTCACTTTGAGGAGGCTGCCGAGCTGGCCTATTTCGGCGCCAAGATTCTCCACCCCACCTGCGTTCTGCCCGCCAAGCTCGCCAATATACCGGTGAGATTGCTCAACACNATGCAGCCCGAGGCTGAGGGTACACTNATNTATAACTCTCCCAACTCNCGCTCGATCAAGGCAGTTGCCGCCAAAGACAATATCATCGCCATCAAGATAAAGAGCGGCCGCATGTTGCTGGCCTACGGCTTCCTGCGCAAGGTATTTGAGATTTTTGAGACACACCACACCGCCATCGACATGATCGTGACTTCGGAGGTGGGTGTGAGCGTAACCATCGACTCTGAGCGCAATCTCGAAGCCGTGGTCGACGACCTCAAGAAATTCGGCACCGTGACCGTGGAGCGCGACATGGTGATTGTNTGCGTAGTAGGCGATCTCGAGTGGCAGAACCGCGGCTTTGAGGCCGAGGTTGTCAATGCCCTCAAGGATGTGCCTGTGAGAATGATCAGCTATGGCGGCAGCAACTATAACATCTCGCTGCTTATCCGCAAGCAGGATAAAGTCAGAGCGCTCAACCTCCTCAGCAAAGCTCTCTTTGAATAATTATAAAAAAGCTATATGACAGAATATACCTTTCCGGTCGCAAAGTTTCTCTCTCAGCCCACTCCTTTTTATTATTATAACCTGCCGTTGCTTGAGGATACACTCACCGAGGTGAAGGAATCATCGGCCTNTCCCGGCTTTAAGGTTCATTATGCCATCAAGGCCAATGCCAATCCCGAGATACTGAANNTGATATCGGGAGCCGGNCTCGGAGCCGACGTTGTGAGCGGCGGTGAAATCAGGGCCGCTATTGCCGCAGGATTTCCCGCCGACAAGATTGTGTTTGCCGGCGTTGGCAAAAGTGATTGGGAGATCATCACCGCTCTCGAAGCCGGAATAGCCTGCTTTAATGTTGAAAGTCTGCCCGAGCTTGAAGTCATTTCAGCGCTCGCTCTCGAACGCGGCGTGGTGGCTAAGGTTGCGCTCAGGGTCAACCCCAATATCGACGCCCACACTCATCATTATATCACTACCGGATTGTCGGAAAACAAATTCGGCATCTCGCTNGAAATGCTCCCCGGNGTGGTTGAGGAGGCAATGAACCTCAAAGGNGTGGAGCTCATCGGNCTGCATTTCCATATCGGCTCACAGCTCACCGACATGAAACCNTTTGAGATGTTGTGTGAGATAGTCAACCGCCTTAACAGTGAGTTTAATGACCGTGGAATCAGGTTGAAAACTCTCAATGTGGGTGGCGGCCTCGGCATTGATTACGAGCAGCCCGACCTTCACCCCATACCCGATTTCAAAGCCTACTTCAAGGTGTTTGCCGACAATCTGAAGCTGCTGCCCGGTCAGGAACTTCATTTCGAGTTGGGCAGAGCTATCGTGGGTCAGTGCGGCTCGCTTATAACGAGGGTGCTCTATGTNAAGCAGGGCCTCAACCGCAAGTTTGCCATTGTTGACGCCGGATTTACCGAGCTGATTCGACCCGCTCTCTATCAGGCTCACCACCTTATTGAAAATCTCACTTCGCCCGACAAGCCGAAGGAGAAATATGACGTTGTAGGACCGATATGCGAGTCGAGCGACTGCTTCGGCAAGGATGAACTTCTCCCCGAGGTGAGCCGCGGCGATATTTTAGCTCTCCGCTCGGCGGGAGCCTATGGCGAGGTGATGGCGTCGACCTACAACTGCCGCACCCTTCCCTCCTCGCTTATCTGCTAAAGCTTAATACTTGATAAAAATCATTCCTCGACAGAGGGCCAGCCTTGCGGCCACGGAGCCGTGAGGCTGATTTGTTTATGGCTCACGGGGTGCTCAAACTCGATTTTGTGAGCCTGGAGGGAGATAGATCCGTCGGGATTTGAGCGCTTGTCGCCATATTTCAGATCGCCGCGTATAGGGCACCCTATCGAGGCGAGCTGCACTCTTATCTGGTGTTTTCGTCCCGTCTCAAGGTTGATTTCAAGCATGTTGTATGACTTGGTGTGGCCTATCAGGCGATAGGTCAGCGCCGCCTCCTTTGCTCCCGGCTTGGGAGTGGGCGAGGAGTAGGACTTGTTGTTGCGCTCGGTATAGGAAATGTAGCTCACGATTCTTCCCTCATCCTGCGGAGGGTTGTTGCGGGTCAGGGCGCGATAGGTCTTTTTAACCTCGCCGTTGCGGAACATGTCGTTGAGTCGGGCAAGCGCCTTTGAGGTCTTGGCAAAAATCACCAGGCCGGCCACGGGGCGGTCGAGACGGTGAACCACTCCGAGAAACACATTTCCCGGCTTGTTGTCGCGCTCCTTGATAAAAGCCTTGAGCGACTCCGACATGGGGGTATCGCCGGTCTTGTCGCCCTGAACAATCTCGCCCGGCGCCTTGTTGACCACCATCAGGTGGTTGTCTTCGTAGACAATCTCCATTGAGATAATTATTTAAAAATCAAAGTCATATTAGTCTAATTGGTTTAATTAGGCTAATATGACCAAGATTATTTATGGTTGGAAAAATCAGATTGTGTTGGTGCCTTCAACGAGCTCGCCCATTGCCCAGACAGCGCGGAGGTTGAGGTCCTTGTCGAAGATGAGAAGGTCGGCATCCTTGCCACGCTCCAGGGAGCCTTTGCGGTCGTAAACGCCCATGATTTTGGCGGGAGTCTCCGAGGCCATGCGGATGGCGTCTTCGAGGGGCACACCGGCTTTCTGAACCATAGTGCGGATGAGGCGGTCCATAGTGGCGATACTGCCGGCGAGGGCCGAGTGGTCGGCAAGTTTGCACACACCGTCCTCGATGATAACTCTGGGGTCGAAGGCCTCCTTGCTGTCGCTCTCGGTGCACGCGAGGGCGTCGGTGATGAGACAGGTGCGCTCAACACCTTTCATCTTATAGACAAGGCGGAGAATTGTGGGGGGCACATGTATGCCGTCGGCCACAACCTCTACGGTCATGTTGTCGATGAGATAGATACTTTCGACAGTGCCCTCATATTTATATTCGCGGCGCTTGTGGAAACCGGGCATTGCATTGTAGAAGTGGGTGGCATGTGAGTAGCCGGCTTCATAGGCAGCGAGAATGTCCTCATATTCTGCCTGGGTGTGACCCACAGAGGCAAGCACGCCTTTGGCGGCTACATAGCGGCCGAACTGAATTGCGCCGGGGAGCTCGGGAGCGGCATCCCAGCGTTTGATGCAGGGTGACTGTTCGAGCAGGGGGATATATTCTTCGGGATGGGGATCCTTGACATATTCGGGCATCTGTCCGCCGGCCATCTTGATGTTGAAGTAGGGGCCTTCGAGGTGGAGACCGAGAATAGGACTGTTTTTCTCAGCCATGAGTTTCTCGGTGGTGTCGACAGCTGCCTGAATCATAGGCACTGACGATGAGGAAAGGGTGGGGAAGATTGAGGTTGTGCCATGTTTTATGTGGGTCTTGACGGCAGTGCGGAAAGCCTCTTCGGTGCCTTCCATGAAGTCGCGGCCACCTCCGCCATGAACATGAATGTCAACACCGCCGGGCACGATATACATGCCTTTGGCATCAATAAGCTTGGCGCCCACGATGGCGAGATCGCAATTGGTTACTTCAAGAATTTTGTTGTCGCGAATCAGCACGCTGCCCTCGTTGAGCCACCCTTGAGGAGTGAGAATACGGCCGTTGATTATTTGCGTAAGCATTTGTTTTCCGGTGATTAGAAATGTGATTGATTGTGAGTTGTTGGCTTCGGCTTCTCTCACGGCGGAGTCGAAACGTTATTGTCATGCAAAAATACACAAAAAATGACTATATGCCAAAACTTATGCCAACTTTCCATGCGCGCGGGATTTTAATGGCCTCATGTTTGCATAAATGGGGAATTGTGGCTAATTTCGCAGTCGTAATTCCGCATGGNATATTTAAGCGGAATCAATATCAGAGACATGACTCCCACACTAATGACTCCGTTTACACTNACCCTCCCCGGTGGCAGACTGCTGTCGGTGGAGCGCCCTNTGGTTATGGCNATTATCAATGCCACTCCNGATTCGTTNTACAAGGGATCNCGCTATAACAGGCCGGGTGAGGTGGCGGCGATAGCCGAGCGGTTTGTCAACGAGGGGGCCGACTGGCTCGACATAGGCGGTTGCTCCACCCGCCCCGGAGCCNCGCTNCCTTCGGAAGCTGAGGAGACCGACCGCATAGGCCGGGCCCTTGCCGAGATCAGAAAGGCCGTGGGGCCTGACGTGCCGGTGAGTGTCGACACTTTCCGTGCCAAGGTTGCCCGCGAGGCAATCGAAAACTTCGGCGCCGACATCATCAACGACATTTCGGGGGGATTGCTCGACGACGATATGTTTGCCACCGCCGCCGAGGTCAAGGCTCCCTATGTTCTCACTCACACCCGCGGCACACCCGACCAAATGCAGTCGCTCACCGACTATCCCGAGGGAGTGATGGCGGGAGTTGTGGCCGAGCTTCAGCATCGTCTCGATCTGCTTGAACTTACGGGAGTGAATGATGTGATTGTAGACCCCGGCCTCGGATTTGCCAAGACTCTCGAACAGAACTACCGGCTGCTCAACGGAGTTGACGAGCTGAGGCGCCTCCTGTCGCGCCCTGTGCTGATAGGTCTGAGCCGCAAGAGCATGATAACCCGCCTGCTCGGCATCGAGGCCGACCGGGCGCTCGCTCCCACCATGGCCCTCAATCTCACGGCTCTCACCGGGGGAGCGGCAATAATCAGGGTGCATGACCCCCTCGAAGGCGCTCAGGCGGTGAAACTCGCTCTCGCTCTGGCCGACCAATACCCGCAAAAATAACTTCACTGTTTTTTATCAATCATTCAGGCTTTGGACTCTTTTGGTATTCGTGACATATTCGATATAGCGCTGGCTGCCCTGTTGCTTTATTATATCTATAAGATAATGAAGGAATCGGGGTCACTGAATATATTTTTCGGCGTGATGGCCTTTATTGTGGTGTGGCTGTTTGCCTCGCAGATACTGGAAATGAAGCTCATCGGCACCATACTCGACAAATTTATGGGTATCGGTCTGCTTGTGATCGTCATATTGTTTCAGGATCAGATAAAGAGATTTCTCGTGGCCTTGGGCGACCACAAGAGGTGGCATTTCCTCAGGGATATGTTCCACCACACNAGCCGCGACAACACCGAGCGCGACCTGCGGAAATATGTGCTGCCGATAGTCTATGCCTGTCTCAATATGGCCAAGACCAAAACCGGCGCGCTGATAGTGGTGGAGCAGAATCTGTCGCTCGAAAACTATGAGAAATCGGGCGACATGATCGATGCGCTCATCAACTCCCGATTGATCGAAAACATATTCTTCAAGAACTCTCCGCTCCATGACGGGGCCATGATCATATCAGCCGACCGAATCAAGTCGGCCGGCTGTATCCTGCCGGTGAGCCACGACCGCAACGTGCCCCGCTCGCTCGGTCTGCGCCACCGCTCGGCGCTCGGCATCTCGCAGGCCACCGACGCCTTTGCAATAGTGGTGTCGGAGGAAACCGGCAACATCTCGGTAGCTCACAAAGGAGTGCTGACAACCAAGCTCACATCAACCGACCTCGAGCACCGGCTCTCGGAGGTGATGCTCCACAGCGACAGGCCGTAAGGCAAGCGCCGTCCCGGCACTATTCAACCTTTCGCAGGGTAATTTGTTTTATTCATAAATACAAAATTGCCCGGCGGCCGACGCTTCCGGACTCTCATCCTCATAAACAAAATTCTCTTATGGAAAATAATATGACATTTCAACAACTCGGGGTGAGCGAGCCCCTTCTTAAAGCTATCGAGGAACTTGGTTTTGAATCTCCCATGCCTGTGC
>WFLX010130280.1_pt1 | contig 13496 bp, 15 predicted proteins | sample 4967041 | NCBI WGS metagenome assembly WFLX01 (sample SAMN12857096, study PRJNA449069) | gut metagenome | isolation source: stool from male and female vole | host: Microtus ochrogaster | place: USA:Florida | collected 2017
ATTTCAGCGCCTCATTCACGAACTCATTCCGTGAGCGCACGTTGGCCGCAGCCAGCAGCCCGTCTGCCGTTTCAAGCATTTCCTTCTCGATATAAAAACCGGTCCTTACTTTTTCTGTTTCCCTGCCCATTCATGCCCTCCTTCTGACTGGCTCATCTGCCGCAGTATTCATTTCCCTTTCCCAAAATTCCCTGCATTTCTGCCCTTTTTCAAGAAACAGGCATCAAAAATTCCTGTGTCCCCGGAAAAGGTATGCACTTTCACTTTTCCGCACGGCTTTGCCGGGCGGTGTTTTTTCGGGTTTAGGCTGCGGAAGCAGCATAAACCCTTTAACCTGCACACATTTCGACCCTGCCTGAAATCCCCGGTTTCCCCACTGTTTTGGCTGCCCTGCACTCCCTGTCAGCATGATTTTAGGGCTGGTTTCGCCAAATCGCCCCAAACAGGGCAGAAAGGGTGCCGGGCGGTCTGTTTATCCACTTTTCCCAAACAAGGGCACAAATCGCCACACGGACGGCCACAGGGGGTAACAGGAGCCTTTCCTGCTCCCCGCCCGCACTCTGCGCCGCCATTTTCCCATGTTCGCAGGAGGTCAGACGCCCCCGCCGCCTGCCTGCGGTCTGGCCGGCCTACGGGCAGCGGGCGGTGTTTCCTCCCTGCTGTCGATGTACTCCCGGACTGCCTGGGGGACATACTTCTCATACATCTTCCCCATCACTTCAGCCAGCTCCCCCTCGAAGTCCACATTCTTTTTCCCCATGTACTGCCTGATGGCNNTNANTTTTTCCTCNTCATATTTCACCGTGAATGTTGTCTGCTTCATGCTTTTCTCCTTTCTGGTTTTGGNTTCNGCTCCCTCACATGGANGGGANCATCCCNTGTGTNNGGCTGCTCTTTATATTCTCCTGNNANCCCTGCCATGCCTGCCGCTCCACTCCGAACAGNCCGTCATGTCCTGTGATCTCATCCCTGCTTTCTGCCNNGCGCTCCGTCCCGTCCGGCATCAGGATGAAGACCTCCAGCCCTGCCTCCGCCAGCCCAAGCGCCTTCTCTTTGCCCAGCGGNAGCATCCCNTCCCAGGTATATCCGTAGCCATGCATTTCCTCCATGCTGATCTCNTCCGGCAGTTCTTCCTGGGCAGTTTCTTTCCGGCAGTTGGGACAGAAATCAAGGTGGTATGNTACGTCNAACTGCCCGTCCTCAATGGTCAGGTCTGCCNCCTCCGGACGGCTGCAGAGCATATCCCCCAGGGTNTCCTGCNGGAACGGTCTACCCTCCACGCACAGGCCGGTCATGCCCTCCAGTTCCTCAAAAGAAACTATCCAGTTCCCTTCAGTAGTCAGGCTGGTGCCCTCGGCAATGATGGCATCCNCCGCCTCCGCCAGCTCCCGGTTCAGCCTGGAGAGCGTGGGGTACCGCAGGGCTGTGGCCTCCGGCACATAGGAGGCNTACCGGGCGTANCCGCTGCCNTCGCTNTCCACCAGCAGNCCGTCCGNNCTGCCCTCNCCCGTGACCAGNAGGCAGTGGTACACATCATCNCTGTCCACCCCCATCACCCCTNNATTTTCCACAATGACCTCATGATTGCGCATCGGATGGCGNAGCATTTCNTCCAGCTTTCTNGCCGGGATCGTGACGGTTTTCTCTACGNCAAATTCCCGNAAAGTAAAATCNGGCTTGTGTTCAAACACTGTTTTCATATCCTGTNGCCTCCTTGATCCGAGGGCCGCCCAACACCAGAGAAAGACAGCCCCGCCCTTTCACATGGATTGGACAGGTGTTTGCTCCTGTCGTCCATCTGAAAAATCTTCTAGGACACCCTCCTTGGACATGGGGAGGATATCATGGATGCTCCCGCCAGCCGCCAGATGCTCTGCCGCCAGCCTCATCTCCCATGGGAAGATGCAGGAGTGAATCTCTGCGAGGGAGATCATCTGTCTGGCAACCTCCTCCCCATGCCTCTCCTGAATGGCATGGAAACGACAAGTAAACTCATCCAGAAATTCCTCTGCTGTCTTGCCTGCTCTTTCAGGCTCCCCGTCCTTGTCATATCCCGCCATCTCTTTTGCCCACTCATACCAGACCGTAGCTGCCTCCCCGCTGTCTGGACAGATGACATTCAATTCCTTTGCAAACATCTCGTATCTCATTCCCTTGTTTTCCCGTATTTCCTCTTTCTGGCGGCCATGGCAAAACTCCGGACGGTAGTTCACACTGAAGCAATCCCTCCAGATGCACACCTCTGCCACCTCCGGTCTCTCTACGATCATGTCCGCCATAAGCTCCTGCAGGAACGGATTTTCTCCAAGCTCCAGACCGGATTGTTCTCTGACTTTCTCAAAACTGATCTCCCAATATCCCTCCGATGCGGATGTCGCTCCTTCCATGACAAACAGATCCACCAGAAAAGCGAGTCTGTACCCTGTCTCGGACAGGGAGTCATATGCGAGTGCCGCCGCATCCGGCACATAGGAGGCGTACCGGGCATATCCATACCCTTCCGCTTCCACCATGACACCGTCCCTGTGGCCTTCCCCGGTGACCAGCAGACAGTGGTACACGCCGCTTTCATCCACATGCATCAGGTCAGTATTCTCTTTTATAAACTCCTGATAGTCCATCGGACTCCGTAAGAAATTTTCAAAATCCTTCTCCGCAAGGCGGATGATCTTCTCCACCTTTGCCTGATAGAATTTAAAGTTTGGTTTGTGTTCCAGAATTATTTTTATCGGATTCATCGCATCCCTCCTAATCCAGCAGGCGCCCGAAGGCAAAAAANTGNTCCCTCCANTACGCTGTTTCTATGCTTGTGTACNNNATCGGGNAGCCGCAGTGCAGCATCCTTCCCCCGCCGACATATATCCCCACATGGCTCACCGGACTGCTGCAGGCGTAGGTACCGCTGAAGAACACCATGTCGCCGGGCTGTGCATCCTCCTTTGGCACAATGGCGCATTGGTTATAGATCCCCGCAGCCGTAGTCCGGGACAGGGGATAGGCTCCGGAATGGGTGTAGACCCAGCAGACAAACCCGGAACAGTCAAAGGATGTCTCAGGCGTTGACCCTCCCCACACATAGGGGTAGCCCAGATATTTTTCCCCTTCCGCAATCAAGGCAGCAAAGCTGCCGTCCCCCATGGCCTCGCCGGGCGGCAGTCCGCTTCCCGGTCCTGCTTTCCCGTATTTTACCAGCACATAGATGCGCTGGGCATTGGCCTTGTTCTCGTCCGTAATCTGCCTCCCAAGCAGGGAGGACAGGNTCCCGTACACAATCCCCATATCCGTGATGGNGNCTGCCACCATGTAGGTTNTTNCTTCCTCATCCTCCCGTTCCTCATACGTCACGAAACAGTCCGCAAAGCCCCTGTAATCGTCATCGTTCATCCTGGGCTGCTCCGCGCCGAAAAACAGAGAATAAAAAACCGCCTTGACACGGTATCCGTCCACGGTNCCGCCNTCTGCCATTCCGNNTATCTCANNCAGNACTGNATCCANTTCCCGGAAGCTCTCCNGCATCTTNTCGATNTACATCCGGTAATCTGCCGGNAGTGCTGANGATAAATAGCCGCCGTTGAACGCCAGATCCACAGCGGAGNTGTTATGCCCTGCCGTGCCGGACAGCNCNCACAGGANCANCANAATGATTAAGATAAAGGGTGTCAGGACTGCCGCCACCACNGTGGCTATCGCNGTCCGCACCCTCTTGTCCGATGCNGCAGCCAGTACANCTTTGNCTGCCAGCACAGCTGCNGGTGCCGCCATGGGCATCCCCCCTTTCTACTCCATCGGTTTCATGCCGCCGGTCCCGTATAATCCCTGATATTCCGGTTCCGCTATGCCCTGTTCCTGTTGGAATGCCATGGCATATGCTTTATTGATGGCATCCTCCAGAGGCTTTGTGTCCAGCCCGCACTGCTCATACCCTTCCCATATGACATCCACATATCCGTCTGACGGAATGCCGAATTCATAGCCGGGTATCATGATATACCCCATCACGGACACTTCCTTCCCATTCAGTTCCACCTGCAATATCTGTTTCCCATAAAGCTTGGGATACCCTTCATAACGGTCCAGCGCTTCCTCATCTGCCTTGCGAATCTTCCACAGGAGCACAGGCACCGTGCCTCCCTCCTTCGGCTCTACGGTGGCGACTGCGCCCCTGCGCCCTCCTCGGAACAGCAGCTCATATCCTTTCAGTTCACTGGTCCCCACCACTTCGGCAGTAGGGCATCGGAATGCCATCTGCGTCTGGTTCATGTTACTGCCATATGCCAGATACAACATTTCTTTTTTTCTTCCCATCTCCGGCTCCACTCCTTTCTCCTTCTCAAAAACATCCTACATACTCATCACATAAGCCTGCGGTTCTTCTGCCATTTCCTGTCCTCTCTCCTGAGCGACAGGAGGTTCCCTCTCCTGTATCGGAGTCCCATGCTCTGCCTGCTCTTTCTCTTTTTTCTGTCTTAGTCTTTCCTTTTGGGCCTCTGCCTGAGCCGGGTCCTTCCATGCGATGCAGCCTGGCAGTTCCGCAAGCAGGTGCTGCCTTGCTGTGGCGAATTCATCCCCAATCAGCCCAAGCCGCAGCAGCCATGTGCGGAAAGTGTATTTCTCATTGGTGGTCTGGGTCTTCCTCCGGCTGGCGCAGGCCTGATTCAGTGCCTGTGCAGTAATGGCAAGGCTAAATTGGATATACGCCTTAATCTTGCCGGCATGGAGCGTCCCGTTGAACAGCCTGAATTCCACTGTCCCCTTCTGGAATACAGAGTGGAGGTTTAAGCAGTGGTACCGGCTGTCATCATAATGTTTGTACCTGCGGCTTTCACCGCCATACCATATCTGCTCCACTCCATCCAGAGTCTTAGGCTTCTTTTGGTTCAGTTCTTCCAGAAACCGTTCCTCTACCTTGTGGCAGTATTGGTTTTCACGGGCCACGGACACCTTCAGGGCCTTGTAGATCAGATCCTCCTTGGATGCCATGATGTTTGTGATATTGCGCAGTGTCCGGGCATCAAATGGGGAGGCATCCACATGCACATGGATACCGCAGGTTTTATTGGTAATCGCCCCTTGCTTCTTCAGTTCACGGATAATCTCCTGAATGGGTACAATGTCCTCATAGTTACAGATGGGGCTGACCATTTCCGTCCTATACTCGTCACTGGCGCGGATTCTCTGGTTCCCCGCCTTCCGTTCCGGAGTGATACTCCCGTCAAACATAAACTTCCACTGCCGCCCCTTCCCATCCAACGCAGCATAGGTATCATAGTACGTCCCTATATAGCTGCTCTCCGTCCCGAAATATGCGGCAATCACCTCCGCAGCCTGCGCCCGCGTGATCCCGGTCATCTCAATCTCAATGCCGAACCGCTGTTCCTTAAGCTCCAACCATGTCTCACTCCCTTCCGTGCATAAGCCCTGTATGCGCAGCTTTATGCACTTTTATCTGCCTCCGGCCTTTCCGAACAGTCTGGCTTTATGCTCCGGGGCGTTGACCATCAGGTTGTACCGCTCATTGCCACACTTGTAGAGGCACACGCCGCGCTGGGGGTAACGGATCAGACCGTACTCGCTTTCCTCCAGCTGGAGGGTATCCGTATAGAACTTGGCATCAATGCTGCCCGCATTGAACAGGAACTGATGTGTGGGGATGGAGAACAGCGGCTTGGTGTACTCCCTGACACCATCTAGGTTGAAGTCCTCCAGGTTCTGGCTGGCGATGATGACCGCCGAGTCCTTCTTGCGNACACGCTTCATGAAATTGCGGACATACTCCACGGCAGTCAGGTTGGACAGGAACAGGTAGAACTCATCCAGNCTAGCCGCCGTATTGCCCACGGTCAGCAGCTCATCGCTCATAAAGGAGAGCACGTTGAACAGCAGGGCATCCTTTAAGCTCCGGCTGGCCTGCAGCAGCCCCTTNACCCCGAAAGTGATAAAGCTGGAGTCNGTGATGTTGGTATGCCCGTTGAAAAACNTGCTNTCTGCNCCCACNCACATGGAATGCAGCCCAAGCAGGATTCCCCGCAGCATTTCTGCCGTATAAAGCTGCCTTTTGTCTGCATCAAACGCCTTGTACTCTGCCTCCATAAAGGCATACAGGTCGGAAAGTATGGGATAATCCTCTGGTGTCAGGTTGTCAAAGTCGCTCTGATCAGTAATCCCCCATTCGGCGTACAGCTTCTGGAGCATAATCTCTATGACATCGATTTCCCTGTCCGTGAAATCCTTGTAGCTGCGGAAAAAATCTTTCAGGAAACTGATGTGCTGGGACAGTCGGGAGCGGATGCGGAAGGTCTGGGGTGCATCCATGTCCTCCGGGCCTGCGGCATCATCCCACGTTTTTGGCTCCAGCGGGTTGATGATATATCTGCCGCCCATCAGGTCGATAAAGCACCCGCCCAGATTATTCGTCAGATCCTCGTATTCCATCTCCGGGTCTAGGGCGCATATGCGCATCCCTGATTCCCGCAGGTTGGTTAAAAGCAGCTTTAACAGGTAGCTCTTGCCCTGGCCGCTGTTTCCCAAGATTAGAATGTTGGCATTGGTCTTGTCATCCGCCCTGCGATTAAAGTCCACCAGCACGTTGCTGCCGAACTTATCCCGACCGATATAAAAGCCCTGGGGATCTGTCTTTCCGGAATAGTTGAAAGGGTAAAGGTTTGCCACACTGCTGGCAGGCAGCACCCGCTCAAACTGATCCTTGAACAGGTTGAAACCGGTTGGCATCACACACTGAAAGCCCTGTTGCTGGCGGAGCATCAGACGGTCCACGTTCAGCTTGGAGCGTATCAGTTCCGTCAGCACCTCTGTCTGTAGGAGCTTGAGCTGGTCTAAGTCATGGGCGCATAGTTCCAGGTATACTGCCGTATGCAGGAGCGGCTCCCTGTTGCGGTGCATCTGCGCCACGATGGTTGCCACATCCTGCAGGTTGCTCTCCGCCAGTACGGTTGTCTGCAGGTCGTTGGTATTACCCCGGTCCATACGGTTTTTGTTGGCTGCATTGCTAATGATCTTCCTCTCCTCTACCGGGGTCACATGGCGGGTGTAGATGCGCAGAGTCACGCCATCCTTCTCCCCAAGATGGGAAAGGATCGCCTGCTCATCGGTTGACGTGGGGTATTCCCGCAGAGCCCACACACAGCGGTATGTGTTCCCGCAGATAAAATGGTCTGTTTCAAACTTGATGACGGAGGGTGCGATCATATCCAGAAATTCCTGAATATGCACATCCTCCCGTGCATTTGCCCCAACAGGGACGTTTTCTGCTCTTTTCAAATAGGCACCTCCAATCAGATAAAGCGGGGACAGCCTGCCATTCGCACTTCCCCGCCTGGTTTACAGGCACAAAAAACACCAGACACATTCCTGCATCCGGCGCTCTGCCGTCTCATATTTTTCCCGCTTAATCCTCCGGCATGATCCACCGCTCCCCGTCAAAATCCTCAAACCTCTCCGTGGTCACGTTCTGCTCATAATACACCGCAAGGATGCGCTTGATGTCCTCCCGGTCAGCCCTCTTTACGGAAAAGCCCTGCTCTTTTAGGGACTTCTCGATGCGGGACAGGTAGGGGAACACCTCCGACTCCTTTTCCTCCCGCAGCCGGACCATGATCAGGAACTCACGGGCTGTCGCCATCTGCACCTGTATCCGGTCAAGGTGGACCTGGTCTTTTTCTAGAAGCCTGCGCACCACAGGATTTTCCTCCTTCTCCATACGAGCGCGCAGAAAACGCTTATTGTCCTCAAAGCTCTCCCGGCTGTTTAAGCACAGCATCTCGATCTCTGCCACACCTTTTAACACAGTCATCAGCGCATAGACCCTCGCCCCCACGCTGGATGCCGACAGTACGGAGATGTTGGAGGGCTTCACAATAAAATAAACAAGCTCCCCGTGCCCGTAGGTCACAAGGCTGTAATCCGTAATCTCCCCCGCCCCGATCAGCTGGCGGGTGGATTCCCTCTGTTGCTGTTCCCTTTTTTCTTTTCTGCTCATTTTGTATACCTCCATTCAAAGAATTGCTGGCGTAAAAAGAAGAATGCGCAGGCATACCTGATAAAATCCAGGATGCTGGTATCCTCAAAGCGGATTGTCAGAAAAGCATAAATCGCCGTGAACACAATGGGCGGGAAAAAGCCTGCCTGTGTCAGCGCCAGAATGGAAAATAACGCGCACACGCCGATGATCCCGATGTCCTTAAGCTGCCAGAGCCATAAAGTAGCCCTGGCCTTTAAATTGTCAGGGTAAATATACAATTGACCGCCTCCTTCAATAATTGATCCATAGCCGCTGCATGCCTGCGCTTTCATCTCCGCTGCCCCCTGCGGCTGGATTNTNCCACAGAAAAACCGCCAGNGCATTAAGCCCTAGCGGTCTCCCTCCTGTATCTGGATTCCTTTCCTCTTGTTACGCNNGCTCCCCCTGCGCTTCCTCNGNTGCCCCTTCCTCCTGCNGCTCCTTTGCCTCCGCATCCTTCAGTGCCTGCTCAATTAAGCCGAGCACGAAATCTTTCTGGCTCTGCCCCGTCACCTTCAGGTGGGCCTTGATCCTCTCAAAAAATTCCTCCGATACCTGAAATGCTAGTGTCCTTGTTGTTCCTTTTGCCATCTCTTTCCCTCCGTTTTCAAAGTGTTCCTTCAGCACCATCTCGACATATTGGCTGAGTGTCAGGTTCATCTGTTCCTGCTCTGTCCGAGCCTGCGTGTGCAGGGTTTCCGGTATCATCGCGCATAAGTTTTTACGGTTTTCCATACCCCGTTTCTCCTTTCTTCTTTTTTTCAAGCCAAGTATACCGACAATGTATGGGGAAAGCTATACCAATACCCAACAAGGATTTCCCGCCAAAAGATACAGAACCACCAATGTTATACATCCAAAAAGTCCCGCTCCCTTTCCCTCTGTTTCCGCAGAAAATAGGCAATCCCGCGCAGCACAAAGTCCACACAGGGGATTGCCACGCTGTTGCCCAGAGCCTTGTACCGTGCGCTGTCCGATGCGCCGGTGATGTCCGTCCAGCCATCCGGGAACCCCTGCAGGCGCTCACATTCAAGGGGCGTCAGCCGCCGGATCAGGTTCCGTTTCTCCACAATACATTTATCCTGACTGACATATTGGTTCCCGATTCCTTTCTCATCGCCCCGGCATAAAGCGCCTACCAACTTCTGATAAGTTCTTTCCCCATCCTCATTTTTTTCTTCTGCTGGTATCTGCTCCCTTTCCTCATCGGACCTGCCTCCTTGGGGGAAAAACACCGCATGGTGATCCATGGCTGTCAGCGTATAGGAAATATCCGGCTGGTATCCGAAGCCGTTCCCACCGTTCTGCGGCTGCCGGTCAATGATATTCCCCGCTATGCAGAAGGTTTCCAGCTGGTTGTTCCCGCTGATCCCTGCCGCGCTTGTGAGGGTCGGGCATATCCCCTCCCCGATTCCGGCATGCCCCTGCCGGGAGGCCAGCACCAGCGGCTGATTGTTGCCTCCCATCCCAAAGCCCGCCGAGACTGTCTGAGAAATCCCTACCGGTCCCCTGAACCTGGCATCCTGCCCATGGTTGTCAAACACCAGAGGCTGGTGTCCGTGCTCCTGCGCCCGGAGGGTGCCTGTTTTTTCTTCTGTCAGGTGCATCTGGCTACCGCCCTGGTCATTTAAGCACAGCACACAGGGGTATCTTTGCCCCGTCTGACCTCCACTGCTTGTAAGCGAGGTATGGCATTCCGGTGTCAGGAAACAGTTCCCGTTCCCCTTGCTCACAACTCCAAAGGCGGGCAGTTCCGTTACAAATGTCTGCATCTGCATATTCCTTGTCGCCATGAGTGNACCTGANANCNNNCCTAGNTCTATNACTTCATCCCGCTNGTTTACATGGAAGCTGCTTATGNCTNACTGGCACACAGGTTCTTCCCCCGGCTGCGCCACCAGAGGCTGGTGGCTGCCCATCCCCGCCCGCAGGGTAGCGGTCACATCTTCAGTGATGTTCATCCATTCCCCGCCCTGATCATTCAAGCAAACCATCGCCCCTGCCTCTCTTTCCTTTGTCTTAAGGTATGTCAGGCAAGTCCCGCCTGCACCATCAGCGCCTCCTTGAGCTGCGCCGGGAGTTCCTTGCCACGCTCTCCCGCCCGCCGCAGGATTCCCTGACAGGCTGTCCTGCTTAAATAATATTTCGGGTGCGGTGAGACCTCCAAAATCTGCGACAAGGAAGATACGGCGGCGTCTCTGGGCGACTCCCCAGAATTGAGCGTCCAGCACTCTCCAAGCCAAGCTGAATTTATCTCCCAATATGGCCGCCCCAGCAGGTCCCCAGCGCCCGGTGTCAGGTCGAGGCACATGACAGGAACTGTGTTTAATTCTGACGATCTCTTCGATGACCGCCCGGAAGTCCTCGCCGCCTGCGGAACTGAAGGCTCCGGGAACATTTTCCCAAACGAGGTATCGAGGTCGGACAAGGTCATCTGGTATACCCCTTCTCCCATCGGCTTCTCTCATCTCCTTTACAATTCGTACCTGCTCCATGAACAGCCCGGAGCGTTCCCCCGCAAGGCCCTGCCGTTTTCCTGCCACGGACAGGTCTTGACAGGGCGATCCCCCGCAGATGACCTCTACCGGGGGCAGCATCGCCCCGTCCAGCTTTGTGATGTCCCCCATATGGAGCATTTGGGGAAATCTTATCTTTGTCACTTCCATGGGAAATGCCTCGATCTCGCTGGCCCATGCCGGAATAATCCCGTTATGCACGGCGGCCAGCGGGAACCCTCCTATGCCGTCAAACAGGCTGCCCATCATCATAGGCTTGCCCCCATATATTGCATGGACTGTACCTGCCCTCCCATGTCCGGNTCCGGCTGCATGAATTNCGCCACCATTTCCCAAGGGNTACGGNGNACAGGGATACCATGTANCCTTGCCGTTTTCAATTCCTCCTGCATCCCGCTGGAGATACGGCTGCCACACAGCCATAGTTCACTGCATGCCTCAAGCAGCTTAAGCCCCATCCTGATTCCAAGCTCCCTCTGTTCCGGGATCATGTCGTCCAGCATCTGTGGATACAAAAGGTGTGCCGCTACCGGGGTGCTTCCTTCTTCCATTGCCAGACGGCAGGCCGCTTTTGCAAACTCTACATTGCCTTCCACATCCCCCGCATAAGGGGATGCGATATATACAATCTTTCCTTCTNCCATATGCACCNCCTACTTGACTACCTGNACGATGGTCTTTGTCAGGTTCACNNCGCTCTGTGCCGCATAGACCNCGCCCATCACGTTGGCTCTTGTTCCGGTATCTAAACCGAACTGACCTGCAATGCGGGGTACCTCCCCGGAGGACAGCATCAGCCCAAGCCCAAGCAGCGCGTGATCCTTTACCACCATCAGCCCCGCCACCAGAATGGTCGCCTGTAGGAACGTGGTCAGGCACAGTCCAATGACCTGCTTGCACCAGCCTACAAATCCATCAATATATCCCCTGGGAATGCTGAACATGTAAAGGCTCCCCACCGCAATCTGGATGAGCAAGATACCGCCCCTTTTCAGGTTGGCAAAAAACACTTTGATAACGGCATAGCCCATGAGAATCAAAATAAAAATCATCATTATCGGATTAGTAATGCTCCCAATTCCTCCGAACACCCCTGAAGAGACAGCATCCTTCCACGTCCCCGCATCCTTTATGGACTCAATCGTGCTTGCCGCCACCGCCCCAAAATCTGACCCCAAGCCGGTGATCCCTGCTGTAAAGCTGCCCTGCAGCGACACACACAGCTTATAAAGCTCCACCGGCACCGTGGTAAACATCCCCACGGCAAGAAATCCTTTGATGGCGTTCAGCGCCGTCTCCCGTATGCTTCCCCGCCCGCTCTGGCATTCAATACCACACTCGAACACGGCCACCACCAGCCCGGTGGCGTACAGCGCCCATGCCAGATAAGAGAAGAACAGCACGATGGATTTCACCCAGCTCATCTCAAACAGGTCGGCTCCCATGTTGCCCATTAACATAAAAAAATCGCCTAAAAATCCTACTGTCTGGCCATATATCCAGTCGATAATCTGACCCAGTACAGTGTCGGCGATAAAATCCCATATGAACACTTCCTCTGCTCACTTCCTTCCCCAGATACAGATATTTTCTGTTCCGCTTTTTCTTTTCTGCTGTTTGTCTCAGCCCATGGTCTGACCCATCTGCGGCTCCTGCACCGGCTCCCGGAACACATCCAGATAATCGCTGACCGACTTTGCAAGTTCTCCATAGTCATCATTATCCGGCTGGTAGCCGAACCATTCCATTTTCCCTTTGTACGTCCATATATGGACACATGGGTCGGTCCTGCTTGGAGTGAGGGTTTTCTTGAATCCTGACAGGTCACGGAAACGCAGCAATATACTGTCGATTGGTCCTTGGCTGGGATTAATGAGCGTAACCTTCAGAGCCTCATACCATCCCTTTGTCCCACAGGTAGTAAAATTGATTTTCACACGGATATCCTCGGTAAGCCTGCCGTAGCAGGCATCCCCTACAATCCGCATGTCCGAAAGACCCATGTCTTTTTCAAATATCTTGTGCAGCTCCTGTTCTAAAAAAGTCATGCCCTGCCTCCTATATCCCAAGGATGCGCCAGATATAGGTCGGCGCTGTCAGCGTGAACACCAGACAAGCGAACAAGATTGCCGGTGCCGCCCACTCAAACTGCCCATGCTTTCGGTAATCAAAGTAGGCCATTCCCAGCTTGGCAAAGAAAAAGACAGCCAGGATCAGGTCTATTGCAGGGAACACCACCTTGTTGACCACGGTCTTGATCTGTGCGGAGGCAGTGGTCCATGTCCCCTCAATTGCCCCTGCCACATCCCCTTTTGCATACACGGGGACGCTGTACATGCCTGCGATCAGCAGCGCCATACACAATAAAAGTGCCATTTTCTTCATTTTCATAGATTGTCTCCCTTCTTTTTCCTGATAATATTTGTCCTGTTCCCCATCCTGTTAGTCCGCATTCTGAGGGGCGATATGCCAATCGCTCCATAAATTCCCGCTTATGGTCACGGAGTCCGTCAGATCCATGGAAAGCATCCCCGCCGGTGTCCAGCAATCTATAAGCCATGTGTAGGCCGTGTAGCCCCCGTCAGGGTACCAGATGGGCGTGAAGTGGGTTCTGCCGTTATAAGTGCTATAAGGGTTTTCCTTGAATTCATGGGTCATGTTATAGCCGCCACCCATACGCTCTAAAAGCCGCCAATACCTCTGGTAACCAAACTCCGGAAAGTAGGTAACGGCATTCTGTGCCGCCGTGACTGCGGAAGCCTGGCTTGTGCTCACATGGGTGTCCACCCTCTCTTGGATGCCGTACCCGGATTTCAGTGTCCTCTCGCTTGCCGTGGGTGATTTCCCGTCCGGCATAATGGCCATGGATGCGGAAAGGCTGGCAGAATATGTGTTATAATCAAACTCCCACCAGCCGTGGTCACACCAATCTCCTTCATCTTCCCCGTCCTCATTATAGTCGC
>WFLX010262128.1_pt1 | contig 13492 bp, 6 predicted proteins | sample 4967041 | NCBI WGS metagenome assembly WFLX01 (sample SAMN12857096, study PRJNA449069) | gut metagenome | isolation source: stool from male and female vole | host: Microtus ochrogaster | place: USA:Florida | collected 2017
TGACAGTGCGTGGCGTCCATGTTCAGAACGATGGCCCTAACGGCGACGGATGCGACCCTGAATCAAGCAAGGATGTGCTTATCGAGAACTGCTATTTCGACACTGGCGACGATTGCATAGCNATCAAGAGNGGACGNAACCGCGACGGCCGTGAACGTGGCATCCCAAGNGAGAACATTATCGTTCGTAATTGCCAGATGAAAAACGGACATGGTGGTGTGGTAGTCGGAAGCGAAATTTCNGGTGGCTATAAAAACCTNTTCGTAGAAAACTGNAAAATGGATAGCCCTGACCTCGAGCGTGTAATTCGTATCAAGACCAATACTTGCCGTGGTGGTGTCATTGAAGACATATATGTCCGCAANGTAGAAGTGGGACAATGCGATGAAGCAGTNCTCAAAATCAANCTTGACTACGAACCNAAAGAAGCTTGCAAACGTGCTTATCCTCCCACAGTGCGCAACGTATATCTCGAAAATGTNACCTGCAACAAGAGCAAATACGGTGTNCGCATCATCGGNCTTGNAGACCAGTGCAATGTCTCNGACATCGAACTTAAGGATTGCAACTTCAATGGAGTGGCCGACGGCAATTTGATCACTGGCGAAGTGAAAGATGTAGTCTTTGACAATGTNAAGATCAATGGTGTNGANNNNCTCTANGGTATGCCTCTNCCTTATATGATGGCTAAGTCGGAGATGATCCGCAATCCNAAGAGNGAGATGATCGACGTCACTGGCGAGAAGTGGAGCTATGCAGCAGCTGTTGAAATCGAAGGTATCCTTGCAGCCGCTCGTGCCTACGACAATAAGGAAATGCTTGATTATGTGCTCAACTACACTAATTACTTCGTAAATCCTGACGGAACTATCAAGGCTTTCAATAAGGATGCTTACAATATCGACAATGTAAAGGGTGGCGTGGAAATTCTTCAAGCCTACGACATCACTGGCGATGAGAAATATAAGAAAGCCGCTGATAATATCTACGACCAGCTCCTTTCTCACCCACGCACCAAGACAAAGAACTTCTGGCACAAGAAGATCTATCCTTCTCAGGTTTGGCTCGATGGCCTCTACATGGGACAGCCTTTCTATGCTGACTATGTCAACCGCTATCTGAATGCTGATCCAAAACTTTGGAACGACATTGCCAATCAGTTCCTCACCGTAGGAAAGAAGACTTATGATCCGGCTACCGGTCTCTATCGCCACGCATGGGATGAGAAGAAAAAGCAATTCTGGGCCGACCGCCGCACAGGCCAGTCAGAGCACGCTTGGGGTCGCGCTATGGGTTGGTATGTTTGGGCTATCACTGATGTGCTCGAAAAGATGCCGGCCGACCATCCTAAGCGTCCTGAAATGCTCGCTCTCTTGAAGAGCGTTGCCGATGGAATCGTGAAATATCAGGATCCGGAGTCTGGCGTATGGTATCAGGTGATGGATTCTCCAAAGCGTCAGGGCAACTATCTTGAAGCCACGGCTTCCGCTATGTTTGTCTATAACCTTCTCCGCGCTGTGCGACTCGGCCTGCTCGATGAGTCTTATCTTGCTCCTGCAAAGAAGGGCTATGAAGGAATGGTAGAGACATTCGTCAAGCAAAATCCTGACGGCACTATTTCGCTGACAAATTGCTGTGCTGTAGCTGGCCTCGGTGGAGGGAAAGACCAACGTCGCAACGGCACATTCCAATACTATCTTAGCGAGCCTATCCGTGATAATGATGCTAAGGGCGTAGGCCCATTCATCCTCGCAGGTCTCGAATACGAAAACTTGAAAAAGTAAAAATAATGAATTTATTTCGCAGTTCATTCTGCGCCATAAAAATTATGTCTTCCGTCGCGGCGAATCTTTTCGTCGCGACGGCTATCATGTCAAGTTGCAGCTCAAATAGTGACAAAATCGACCGATATGCCCTCGTGGCCCGAAACAATCCTCATGTCACTGCTATCGACACGATGGCTTCCCTCACTGTAGGGAATGGACGCTTCGCTTTCACTGCAGATGTGACTGGACTCCAGACATTCCCCGAAACTTATTCTGCCGGTGTGCCTCTCGGCACTATGAGCGATTGGGGTTGGCATAGCTATCCTAACAATGAAGATTATAAGTTTGAGGAAACTCTCAAAGGATATGATTTCGGACGTGGTCGCACCGAACTTTACTCCGTTCAGTTTAAAGAAGACGGACGAAATAAGGAAGCTGCCAACTATTATCGTGTCAATCCCCACCGTCTTCATCTCGGAGCGCTTGGTTTCCACAATCTGATGCCTGAATCCTTATCAGACATCGACCAGACTCTCGACATGTGGAATGGCGTGATCAATTCCAAATTCACTGTCGATGGAAAGAAGGCCGAAGTCCAGACTTCTGTCGATCCGGAATTAGATCTCGTAGCAGCCGTCATTAAGGATGAAGGAAGGCATGCTCTTGTGCTTCGCCTCCCCTATCCCACTGGCAACCACAGCGACGATGCATGCAATTGGGATGCTGATTCTCTTCATACTTCCAATATCGTGGTCTCCGAACCANGCAAANNTATCATAAAGCATACTCTTGACTCTACTTATTATTTCATCACCCTTATTTGGGATGGAAAGACAGAGGCAGAAAAGACATCTCCACATACAGTGGTGATTTCTCCAGATGCCGATAAGTGGAGCATCACTGCCCAATTCACTGAAGAGATGACTGGAGCTTCTGACGTCTCAGCAGAGAAAGTGATAGCGGATGCAAGCGAATATTGGCAGAAATTCTGGAATGAAGGTGGAGTCGTCGATTTCAGCAACTGCACTGATCCCCGTGCAAAGGAACTGGAACGCCGCGTTGTGCTCTCTCAGTATCTTCTTGCCACTAACTGTGCCGGCACCACTCCCCCACAGGAGACTGGACTCACCTACAATTCTTGGTTTGGAAAATTCCATCTCGAGATGATTTGGTGGCATCAGGCTCAGTTTGCTCTTTATGGCCATGAAGATCTCCTTGCGCGCACTCTCCCTTGGTATGAAAAAGCTGAAGCTAATGCCAAGAATATTGCTGAGCGTCAAGGTTTCAAAGGCGTGCGCTGGATGAAGATGACTGATCCTTCCTCCATAGAGGCTCCCTCCGGAGTAGGATCTTTCCTTATCTGGCAGCAACCACATCTCATATACCTTGCCGAACTCCTTTATCGCGCAAATCCCGACACTGCAGTGCTCAATAAATATTATCCTCTTATCGACAAGACTGCTCAGTTCATGGCTTCATTTGCTGATAGAGATGAGAAAAATGGTCGATATATCCTGAAAGGTATTATTCCTGCTCAGGAAACTCTGAAGGCTTCTGAGACAGTCAATCCTCCTTTCGAGCTTTCATACTGGCATTTCGGACTTAACACCGCTCAGAAATGGAGAGAGCGTATGGGTCTCGAACGAAATCCTGAATGGGATAAGATCACGAGTGAGCTTTCTCATCTTGCAGCTAAAGATTCTCTCTACCTTGCAGCTGAGACTGCGCCTCAGACATACGAAGACATACGTTTCACTTCCGACCATATGGCCGTATTAGGATCGCTTGGAATCCTTCCGGCTTCCCCGCTTGCCGACCCAAAGATTCTTGACAATACTTTCGATTGGGTCTACAACAATTGGAATTGGGACAAGACTTGGGGTTGGGATTATCCTACCACTGCTATGTGTGCAGTGAGGGTAGGACAACCGGAAAAGGCTATCAATGCCCTCCTGATGGATAAGCGCACCAATACTTATCTCCCTAACGGCCATAACTTCCAAGACAATCGTCTGCGCTGCTATCTCCCCGGAAATGGTGGTCTGCTGACTGCAGTAGCACTGATGACAGCCGGCTGGGATGGCTGCGAGATTGAAAACCCTGGATTCCCCAAAGATGGCACTTGGGATGTCCGCTGGGAAGGCATCAAACCCCTCCCCTAACCCTATAGGACAATGAGGACTGATACTCCTCATTGCCCACTAAAACCAACCCTACAACCCAACAACCTCAAAACTCAACAACCTAACAACCTAACAACCCATGAAATCTAAATACAAATTCCTTGCGACCATCTGCCTACTCGGAAGCGCCACCTTCTTCTCTCATGCAGACGAAGAGAAGACTGATTGGTATTCTGAGACCACGGTCAACCGGCCATTCGTAAGATGGTGGTGGCAAGGAAGTGCTGTCGACCCGGAAGGACTCACGTTCAACCTCGAGGAGTTCGCACGCCAAGGAATGGGAGGATTTGAGATCACACCTATATATGGAGTCCAAGGCAATGAAGCAAATGATATCCCTTATCTATCCGAAAAGTGGATGGAAATGCTACGGCATGTCACTTCTGAAAGTCAGCGNCTTGGTCTCCANCCTGAGATGAACAATGGCACAGGCTGGCCTTNCGGAGGTCCGGAAGTGACAGAAAATGAAAGTGCCCAGAAACTTATCATCGAGCATTGGGATTTGCCTGCAGGGAAGAAACTCAAAGCCAAAATTGAGCCCCAAGATGAAAAGCAACGCCCTTTCGCCTCAGTAGAAAAGATAATGGCTGTAGATGGCGACGTACGCATCGACATCACTGATAAGCTCAAACAAGATGGCACACTTGATTGGACTGCTCCCATGAAAGGCAATTTGGAAGTCTATGCCCTGTTCGCGGGGCGAACTTTCCAGAAGGTGAAGAGGGCGGCTCCCGGTGGTGAGGGATATGTGGTAAACCACTACGACAGCATGGCGGTCAAGAAATATCTTAACCGTTTCGACCGGGCTTTTGCCGGTAAAGAAGACTCTTTCCCAAAAGTGATGTTCAATGATTCTTATGAAGTCTATGGGGCCGACTGGACTAAAGGTATGTTGGAAGAATTTGCAAAAGACCATGGATATCGCCTTGAGCAGTATCTTCCGGAATTCGCCGACCAGAAGAATCAGACGGAGCTTCGCGGCCGCATAGTGCGCGATTATCGTCATACTCTCGCTCGGNTGCTTCGNGAAAACTTCACCGACCTCTGGACTCGTTGGGCTCATAGCCATGGAGCGCAAATCCGCAATCAAAGCCACGGAAGCCCTGCTAATATAATCGACCTTTATGCAATAGTCGACGTTCCGGAATGCGAATCATTCGGACGCTCAGACCTCAACATCCCTGGCCTTCACCCTACCGGAGATTCACGCCATAGTGATGCTGACCCCGCTGTGCTTAAGTTCGCTTCTTCTGCGGCACACATAGCAGGAAAACCACTTGTCTCTGCCGAGACGCTGACTTGGCTCACTGAGCATTTCCACACTTCCTTGTCTGTTGCAAAGCCTGAAATCGACCAGATGCTGGCATCCGGAGTCAACCATATNTTCTTCCATGGCGCNACTTATTCTCCAAAAGGAGNTNAGTTCNCGGGATGGCTTTTCTATGCCTCTGTCAATATGTCGCCTACGAATAGCATCTGGAAAGATGCTGATGCGCTCTTTCAGTATACCACAAGATGCCAAGCTTTCCTGACCGCCGGTAATCCGGATTCCGACGTGCTGCTTTATTTCCCAATCGACGATATTTGGCAGCGTCAGGATGGAATCTATATGATGTTTGATATCCACAGCATGGACAAGAAGATGCCGGATGTCAAGGCTATGGTTGGTGAGCTCGTAAAAGCTGGTCTCGATCCCGACTATCTGTCGGATGCACTGATTGCCGACCTCAGTGTTGCCCAGGATGGATTAATCCTGTCAAAAGGTGGCAATCAATATAAAGCTATAATTGTGCCTCCTGTCAACTTCATGCCTGTTGAAACCCTAAAAGCTCTCAAGCAATTGAAAGCCCAAGGTGCTAATGTGATTTTCACAGAGTCTCTACCTAAGGATGTCCCTGGGCTCGGCAATCTTGAATATCGCCGCGCTCAATTCGAGTCTCTTAAGGAAGATATGGCTGCCCCGGCTAAAGATTTGCAAGCGGCTATAAGGATGGTGGGTGCAACTCCTGAACCTCTTCGTGCTAAAGGAGTGTCTCTTCTTCGTCGCTCCAACGAAGCCGGAGGCTACAATTATTTTCTCGCACTGCTCAACGATAATGCAATTGATGGCTGGGAAACATTGGCTGTGCCAGCCGAAAGCATTATGATTTTTGATCCTCTCACTGGAAAGAAAGGAAAAACCAAAACAAGAAAAGGGCCAAATAATACTACTGAAATATATCTTCAGGTAGAGCCTGGTCAATCACTTCTTCTAAAGACTTTCCCAACTGCTATAGAGGCAGAAGACTGGACATATTATGAGAAAGGAAATCCTATTGNNATCGATAAGGGATGGAGCATATCTTTCCTTGAAAGTCAACCCTCGATNGAAGGCNCTTTTGACACCGACACTCTGACAGCTTGGACCAATCTCCCAATAGATGAGGCGAAAGTCAACACGGCGACAGCACGCTNTACGGTCGCTTNTGATCTCCCTAAAGATATAGAAGCCGACGAATGGCTCCTCGATCTCGGCGACCTGCGCGAAAGCGCTTCTGTTAAAGTCAATGGCCGAGATGCCGGAAAAGTTTGGAGCGTGCCATTCACCATAAAAATTGGTGAATTCCTTCAGCCAGGAACCAATACGCTTGAGATTGACGTGACCAATCTTCCTGCCAATCGCATCGCTGACTACGACCGAAAAGGGAAAAAATGGAAAATCTTCAAAGATGCCAATATTGCCAGCGTCGTCGGCAAGAAAGTAGTGGATTATTCCGATTGGGAGACAGTCCCTTCGGGCCTAAACTCCATAGTGACAATCACCCCTCTCAAAAAGAAATAAAAAAAAACATTAATATTTAACCCATTACCTAATTTTAAAACTACTTAGTGTCTAATTTCAATAGCTGAAAATTGTGCATTATGAATTATGAATTATGCATTAAAATTATCCCGATGAAAAAAGTAATCTTAAGCATCATGACGCTTCTCATGGCAATCCCCGCTATGGTAGCAAAAGACGAGCTCCCTCCGCGTGAGGAGACTCTGAAGACCCTCATAAAGGTCAACGATCTTTATATGCGCAAGCATCCGGATCCCCTCTTAGGTATCCCTTACTACTCACGCAAGAAAGTGTATGAGGCAAATATCTGGACCCGTTCGATATATTTCGAAGGTCTGATGGCGCTTCATTCCATCTATCCTGATAAGAAATACTGGCAGTATGCCACCGACTGGGCAGAAGGATTCAAATGGGGTATGCGACGCGACGATACCACCACCCGCAATGCCGACAACTATGCGTGCGGACAGACCTACATCGACCTCTACAAGCTGACTCCAAAGCCTGAGATGCTGACCCAGACTATTTCTCTTTGCAACATGCTTGTCAATACTCCGCAAGTCGACGACTGGACTTGGATTGATGCAATCCAGATGGGCATGCCAGTGCTGACAAAGCTTAGTGCTGTCACTGGCGACAAGAAATATAGCGAAAAGGCTTGGGACATGTATGCTTGGAGCCGCAATACTCTTGCAGGTGGCCTCTTCAATGAAAAAGAAGGTCTATGGTGGCGCGATGCTGATTTTGTGCCTCCATATAAAGAGCCGAATGGCAAGAACTGCTATTGGAGCCGTGGCAATGGTTGGGTTGTTGCAGCTCTCGTACGCGTCCTCGAAGACACTCCTGCCGACGATCCTCATCGTGCTGTCTACGTAAAAGACCTTCAGGATATGTGTGCTGCCCTCGTGAAGTGCCAGCGTCCCGACGGATTCTGGAACGTTTCTCTTCATGATCCTGACAATTTTGGAGGTAAAGAGCTGACAGGCACTGCCCTCTTCGTCTATGGCATGGCTTGGGGAGTACGCAATGGCATACTCGACAAGGCTAAATTTATGCCCGTCATCACAAAGGCATGGAATGCAATGGTCAATGAGGCTGTGCATGAAAATGGCTATCTTGGGTATGTACAAGGCACTGGCAAGGAGCCCAAAGATGGCCAGCCAGTTGCCTACGATTCAGTCCCTGACTTCGACGACTATGGCACTGGATGCTTCCTCCTCGCTGGAGTAGAAGTCTATAAACTTTAAGTTGAGCTCGCTAAACTTAAGTTATTTCACTTTTGAAAGATGTGATGCTGGAAGGCTCACATCTTTCCATTTTATAAATGCCGTATCAGAGAGGCGGAGCGTATAGGTCAAAGTGCCATCTACGTTCCGCACTTTTCTTATCGTAGCCACTTGTCCGTCCAAATGAGATCCATCTTCAATCATGACCTCATCTCCCACATTAAGAGCAGGCAGTTCAGCTACGATATCCATCTCGACATCCGCCGTAAATGCACCCACACATCTCTGGAAAATCTTCATTTCAGCCTGCGGAATCACTGAATACGGACTCGCTGGATTTGCCGATGTGCGATAACACCATGCCAAATCGCCAATTACTCCCATCAGGGCTCCTACCTGATCATGGGGCATACGCACAAAAAGAAGACCTGGTATGACAGGAGTCTCCACTGTCACCACCTTTTTCTTCTCTAATTTCTTTATCGTCCGTAAGGGATAATAATATTGTATTTGGCGTGCCAATGGACTCTCCTTCTCCTTCAATCGCTCTTTAATTTTTTCCGGACTCACCCCACTCCTCAATCGAAGCACAAACCATCCCGGATTTTTGTTAGTAATAGCATAAGCTACAATATTGAGGATTTCCACCTTTCTCTCTTCCGACACTTCAGCTGGCTGAATCAACGACAAAAAAGAGTAAGCTTCTGGAAGATTTTCTATTATTCCTCGTATCTCTTCATAAGGAATATCCTCTTTTATAGCTGCTGCTATCCATATCGATGTGATGGAATCTCTCGAAAAAGATGTCCCAAATTTCAGTCCAGCACGCCTTGCGGTATCATGGAGCTCTACCAGCAAGTCTTTTAAGATGGCTGGCTCCCTACGCTTTCCTTGCTGCAGCGGAAACACATATTTTGCCTGGGGGGCATCGCGCATTGAGGTCACGATATCCTCCAAATGCAAGACGCCAGGCCGAATATCAGAAAACTTCAAGCTGACAATATCCTTAAGCGCAGCAAACGGATTAAAAAGTAGATATTGAAAGCTCTTTATATATATATAGGAGGGGGAATCTTGTTTCACTGCCTGTCTTGTCATCCTTGAAGCAGCCTCGAGATTTTCTTCTGTCTCCTTAAGTTTTTTGCCTGATGATTCAGTGTCAAAACTTGTCAGATCTATTGAAAAAGCATTAGGATCTGTTTCTTGGTTACTTTGAGCTGCCCATTCTTTGTAAAGCGTATGCAAAGCGCCGACATAGCGTTTCACCGTGCTCCCCTTAAGACCCTCTATCAGCATATCTACTGTCCATAATTTCACAGTATTGGCATTGAAATCTATGACTCCATGCTGGCGCATGGTATGCTTCAACGATGGAATCGACCTTGTAGCCAACATTTCTGGCAAAAGTTCGAGATCACGGCTTTCCACATAATCCATGAAACTTGAAGTGGAGCCATTGGTCGATTCCGGTTCAGTTGAGTCTTGAGAAGGGCACATGTTAGCTTAGTTTTTGTGTTTGATTCGTGCAAAATTATCAAAAATTTCCGACATATCAAAGCCTCAACCCCTAAAATCCCATTTTTCCTCTAACTTCACCGCCCAACAACCTCACAACCCAACAACCCAACAACCCCCAATTAACAATTTTTAGTTGAAAAAACTTTCATACCCATCTAAAAAGTGTTAATTTTGCATAAACTAACCTAATTAATCAATTTATAAATGAAGAAAACTGCTTTAGCAGCGCTTCTGCTCGCTGCTTCTTCAGCTTCTTGGGCACAATACTCCCATACCATCAATGCCGACAATCTCGGTCGTGGAGTCTTGGCCGTGAAAGCTGACAATGGAGTGTTCGTCTCCTGGCGTTCTCTCCCCTCCGACGATGCCGACCTATCTTTCGACATTTATCGCGATGGTGTGAAAATCAATGATGCTCCACTATCAAAGATGACAAATTTCACTGATGCTGAAGGGAAAGTTGATTCTAAATACACCATCAAGGCTATTCTTAATGGAGAAGAGAAGGAAACAGCATCGGCCAAAAATGTTTGGGCTTCCGACTACATGAAAATTCATCTCAATCGCCCTGAGGGAGGCACATCCCCTGCCGGCGGCGCTAAGGAGCAACGAGATTATACTTATACTCCAGATGATGTATCGGTAGGCGACGTAGATGGCGATGGCGAATTCGAATACATCGTAAAATGGTTCCCTACCAACCAAGCCGACAATGGCGATCAGTTCCGCTACACTGGCAATACAATCCTCGACTGCTACAAACTCGACGGAACTCAACTTTGGAGAATTGATCTGGGGCAAAACATCCGCTCAGGCAACCATTATACTCAGTTTATGGTATATGATTTCGACGGTGATGGCAAAGCAGAGCTAATTTGCAAGACAGCTCCTGGCACTATTGATGGCGCAGGAAAGGCAGTGCTTCTTGGAGATGACAATGTGGCTGACGACTACCGTGAAAAAAGTGGAAATCTTGCAGGTGTAGTCAAGAGTGGTCCTGAATACCTCACTGTTTTCAATGGTCTGACCGGCGAAGAAATCCATACTATCTATTATAATCCACCTCGTAGCATCCAAGCTCACTCAAAAAGTGGTTGGGGCGATGCCAATGGCAACCGTAGCGAACGTTATCTTGCTGGCGTAGCTTATCTCGATGGAGTAAAGCCAAGTGGAATATTTGTCAGAGGCTATTACACCCATTCTTATGTATGGGCTGTCGATTTCGACGGCAAAGAACTCAAGGAACGTTGGCTACATTCTTCCGACAAAGCTGGACAGGGCATCTACGGACAAGGCACTCACTCCCTCTCTATTGCAGACCTTGATGGCGACGGATTTGATGAAATCATCATGGGTTCGGGAGCAGTTGACCACGACGGCTCATTCCTCCATTCTACAGGAGGAGGACACGGTGATGCACTCCACGTAGGCGATTTCATCCTTGAGAATGAAGGTCTGGAAATCTATATGCCTCATGAAGACAAAAATGGTAAATATGCCACCTCACTTCGAGATGGCAAGACTGGCAAGGTTCTCTACTATCAGGCTAATCCTGGCAAGGATGTAGGTCGTGGTCTTATTGCCAACGTATCTTCCAAATACACAGGAAGTGAGTATTGGTCAACTCTTGATGGCAATGTGATGAGCGCGGGCGAAGTAGTTGGTTCCAAGCGCCCCTCTGTTAATTTCCGTGTCTACTGGGATGGCGACCTCCTCGATGAGCTCCTTGATGGCACATCCATCACAAAGCCAAACAATGATTTGACATCAATATCCACACTTAAAGCATTCGGCAATACTTCTCATGCTGCTTCTTGCAATACTACCAAGGCAACTCCTAACCTCCAGGCCGACCTCTTTGGCGACTGGCGCGAGGAAGTGATCCTTCACGATAGCGAGACAGAATCAGACCTGATTATCTTTACCACTACTATTCCTACCGACTACAAGGTGCCTTGTCTTATGACCGACCGTCAGTATCGCGAAGCTATTGCATGGCAGAATGTTGCCTATAATCAGCCTCCTCATCTCAGCTACGACCTTGAGTCAAAATATGATACTCGCCCCGTCATTGTAATCACTTCGGGCACTCTGCAGCAAGCTATTTCTCTCGGAGATGCNATTGATCCGATAGAATTCAATGTCNTAAGAGCTTCAGGAGCAGAAGTAGAAGGTCTTCCAGAAGGAGTAGAATTCTCGTTCGATGAGTCTGCTGTAAAAGGCTATATCTCAGGCATTCCTGAAAATGAAGGAGAATGGAAATATACCATCACTACCACTGGAGCTGAAGACGGCGAAGAGACATCCTTATCAGGTTTCATTAAGGTGTCATATACCGACAAGAGTGGACGAAGCGCATATTTCTCATTCGACGCCATTGGGGCTACATCTGTAATCAATGATTATAAGACCGGCACAGTTGCTGATATAAATGGTTCTGTAGAATCTGATGCCGGAGTAAGCAATGGAGCGATCAAATTCAATGGGGATGGTTATCTCACACAGACCGTTTACGACGAAATCATGTTTGAAAATAGTGATTTCTCCATCGAACTTTGGATGAAGTCAACCGACGACGATGGATACCTTTTCTGCATTGGCACTCATAATACTTCCAATGTGGAAGGAGGCACAGGAAATTGGGTAGGTCTCGAACGTCTTAAGAATGAAAAATCCAATCGCCTCTGCTTCTCAATCGACGATAATGTGACTAAGAGCGATTGCTATGCAAACGACCCAGATGATTATTTCGACGGCGAATGGCATCATATTGTCTGCGTGAAGAATTCAGATGCAAAGACTTTGACTATTTATACCGACGGAGTTCAAAACATCTCAAGCACTTATGGCACTGGTGACATCAACTTCGACCCAAGAGAACTAATGTTTATCGGGGGNGACGACGAACCAACAGCTGGACGCGAAAACCGTACATTCAACGGCATAATGGATGAATTGACAATATATCCCCACGTCCTCTCTGCAGAAGATGTCAAGGCCAACTATGACCGCCTTGCTCCTTCAGCTGTAGAAGAAATCATCGCTGCCATCAACGGCAATGCCACATTCACCGTAGTAGATGCATTTTCCGGTGAAGTTGTGAAGACCGCGAAAGGAAACGATGGCAAAGGCATCACAGCAGGTCTTGAAAAAGGCATCTATATCCTCACAATCCAAAACGGCACCACCAAGCAATCCCACAAATTCCTCGTTAAATAATCCACCTCTCCCCGAGCCGTCCATTAGTAACTAAAAAGGGAAGACCCACAAAACAGGTCTTCCCTTTTCCACAATCTTAACTATTGTTATCTATTTCTATTATCGCTTTTTCCTAACATAAATTCCTAATCCCATAACCATATAACCCCATAACCCAATTAATTAAGCATCCTATTAGCCTGGCATATCTTGCATCCAATTAATACACGGTAGATACCGAAGCAGATGAAAGCGATTCCGATATAAAGCCATACTGCGACTCCACCGGCAAGAGGACCTGCAAGGAATATCACTGCAAGTATCAAAGTGCACACGATAAAGGAGAGGAGCATTGCAAGCCAATACTTGGTGTCGCCATAATAAAGGATCACTTCGCTGATTGCATTCAAAGCCACGAAAATCAAATAGAATCCGATGCCATAGATGAATGCGCTGACCATCGCGGCCTCAGGAAGCAGAATTAGCCAAACACCACAGACTATCTCTATCACTCCGACAAGGAGNTTGAATCCCCAACCTGATACACTTCCGATGCTGAGAAGTGCGAAGACAGTGTTGAGAAAACCTACTGCACAGATTACGATTGCAAAAGTATATGCTAATACGGGGAGAGATGTGCCNGGACTGCAGAGGCACCATATTCCAAGTCCGATTGAAAGAAGACCAGTGATCACTGGCAGCCACCAATAGCGTGAGGCGGTTTTAAGCATTGCGCGTGTCATAGTATTAATAATTTAGAAGTTTATAATGTGTTTTCAC
>WFLX010299039.1_pt1 | contig 13488 bp, 12 predicted proteins | sample 4967041 | NCBI WGS metagenome assembly WFLX01 (sample SAMN12857096, study PRJNA449069) | gut metagenome | isolation source: stool from male and female vole | host: Microtus ochrogaster | place: USA:Florida | collected 2017
CTTTTTTTGTCATCATAAACGAGTCTGCCCATGAAGTCCACATTTTTTGTGTGGCTGGAGTATTCCGACAGGAAGTTGATGTCGTTTTCAAGGTCGGGATACCTGTCAAGCTGTGATTTGANCACCTCGTATGTCGCCCTTATNTCNGCNTTANCCGAATGTGCCTCCTCAAGCTCTTTTCCGCAGTAGAAACGGTAAGCGGNAATGAGNGTGCGCTNTTCTTTCTTATGGAAAATAGTCTGAACATNCACAAAGCGAACTCCGGTAAAGTCAAATTTCACTCCTGCTCGCTGAAATTCCTGGTCGNGCATAGGCACGTCAAANNGGTTGGAATTGAAGCCGGCTATGTCGCACCCTTCAAATATGTCCGCAAGTGAATGTGCAATCTGGGAAAACTTTGGTTCTCCAGCCACATCCTCATCTTTTATGCCATGCACTGCGGTAGCCTCGGCAGGGATGGGGATTTCAGGATTGATTCTCCTTGTGCGCTCATACTCGCTACCGTCCGGCATAATCTTGATTAATGACAATTCCACAATGCGGTCATTGAGGATGTCGGTGCCGGTAGTTTCGAGGTCAAAAAATATTATAGGTCGGTCAAGTTTTAGATTCATTGATGTTATGTATTATCAGTCAACGATGTTCATAGGCATGAGGAGGATGAGCAGTTCAGAGTCCGGCTCATTCTCAGCGGGAACGCATACAGCCGGATGGCTTGCGTCCGACAGCTTCATGATAACATCTGTTGTGGAAATGGTTGAAAAGATTTCGATGAGGTAAGGCGCTCCGAATCCAATCATAAAATCATTTCCGGTATAGCTGCATGGCACAGATTCCCAACCGCTGGTGCCATAGCTGTTGTCGCGGGCACGGAGGGTAAGTGTGTCCGGTGTGAGTTTGAATTTGACAAGCCCGTTGCCGCAATCGCCAAAGACTCCTACACGGCGCACTGCAGTGAGGAAAGAGAGGCGGTCAACAGTAAGGGCATACGGGTTATTTGCGGGAATAACTTTGTCGTAGGGAGGGAACGCACCTTTAATCTGGCGGCAGTCGAAAGTGAATGAGGGAGAATTGAACTTGACGCTCTTCTCTGAAACCGTCACCTCTATTTCATCCTCCTTGCCAAATACATTTTTAAGTACTGTCGCGGGCTTGAGGGGCAGGATGAATGAGCATTCCGAGCCGGGTTTGATAAAAGAGTTTGTGTATTTTACGAGTTTGCGTGTGTCGGTTGCCACAAAAATAATCCTGTCCGGTTTCACATCCCATAAAATACCCATCATCTGCGGGCGCAGCTCGTCTGTGCCTACCGCAAAAATGGTATTTTCAATGCCTTTCATCACCTGGTCTGCCGGCATGGTGAAGCTTATTGTTTCACCTTCCTGTGCCTCGGTAGTCAATGGATATTCAACGCCGTTGATAGCCACAGTATTGTACATGCCGTTGGGGTAAGAAATTTTCACCTCAAGATTGTCATCGTCAATCTCAAATGTTATTCCCTGGTCTGGCATCTCCTTAAGCAGGTCAACAATTCTGCGTGCGTCAAGGCAGAAAGAGCCGCAACCCTCTGCACCTGTGACCGGAAGACGGCCCACAAGGCTGTTTTCCATGTCTGAAGCCTTGACTGTGAGTATGTCGCCGTCAAGTGTAAAAAGGAAGTTATTCAGTATTGTAAGGGCGTTCTTGGAATTGATGACTTTGCTGACAGCCGATACATAGCTGTGGAGCGTTTTGCTTGGTACGTTGAATTTCATGTCTATATCGATTTGTTTTTTCTTCTAAAAGGCAAAAGTAGCAAAAAAGCGTAAACCAGCAAAGCAGGCATATAATAAAAAAAGCCTGCTCAATAGCTGAACAGGCTTTAGGAGGTTCCTAGCAGAATCGAACTGCTGTAAACGGTTTTGCAGACCGGTGCCTAACCACTCGGCCAAGGAACCATTGATTTATGAGCGGTTTTGCGAGTGCAAAGTTAACCCTAATTTTATAATCTGCAAAAAAAATGCACAAAATCTTTTCCGAGGGGTGCAAATATGGCATGAAATGGCATCCATGCCGGTGTGAATATCTCTGTAAACGAGCCGGTAATAAGCGAAAAATATTTAACTTTGCGATAAAATAAACTACCGACTAATCAATACCAGTTTTTACATGCAAATACTGAAACATTTCGCTGTAGTGTCGCTCCTCGTGGCGGCTCCGGCAATGGCGGAAACGACAACAGACTACGCCTCACTGGTCAATCCTTTTGTAGGTACAACCAATTATGGCACGACAAATCCCGGCGCGCTGGTGCCTAACGGGCTGATGCAGGTTGTGCCGTTCAATGTAATGGGTTCCAAGGAGAACCGTTTTGACAAGGACTCCCGCTGGTGGAGCACTCCTTACGATGTGACAAACAAATATTTCACCGGTTATGCGCATGTTGCTCTAAGTGGAGTTGGCTGCCCTGAACTTGGCTCATTGCTCACAATAGCGACTACCGGCGATATAGAGCCGGATTACCATAAGTATGGTTCGGGCTATACCGAGGAAACTGCTGCTCCGGGATATTATTCAAACCGTCTTACGAAATATGACATTCTCTCGGAGGTTACGGCAACCACCCGCACTGCTGCTGAACGTTATACTTTCCCCGGCGGCAAGAGTAATATCCTTATAAATCTTGGCGAAGGTCTCACTAACGAAAGCGGCGCAACCGTGCGCAGGGTGAGCGACACTGAAATAGAAGGTTCTAAGCTTCTCGGCACTTTCTGTTATAATCCTCAGGCAGTATTCCCTATCTATTTTGTAATTAGGGTCACACGACGTCCTGATGCCTCCGGCTACTGGAAAATGCAGCCTGTGATGGAAGGACCGGAGAAAAACTGGGACAAGGACAACGGCACATATAAAATTTATTCAAAGTACGGAAGGGAACTATCNGGCGACGACATAGGCTANTTCTTTACATANGACTCGCTTNCTCCCGGAGAACAGNTGGAAGTGAGGATGNGTGTCAGTTNCGTGTCAACCGCTANNGCNCGGGAAAANCTTNACAAGGAGCAACTTTCATTTTCATTTGACGAACTGAAGGCGCAGGCGCGCAAGAAATGGAATGATGATTTGGGCAAAATACGTGTGAAAGGCGGCACGGACGAACAGCGCAAGGTGTTTTATACCGCCCTTTACCACACCCTCATACATCCCAATATATTGAGTGACGTCAATGGTGAATATCCTCTCATGGAATCTTTCGGCAATGGCAAGAAGGATTANGACCGTTACACAGTTTTCTCGCTTTGGGATACTTACAGGAATGTGCACCAGCTTATGACCCTTGTGTATCCTGAGCGTCAGCTTGACATGNTGCGAAGCATGGTCGACATGTCCAAAGAGTGGGGCTGGCTGCCTAAATGGGAGCTATATGGCCGCGAAACATTTACTATGGAGGGTGACCCTGCTATTCCTGTAATAGTAGATACCTACCGTAAAGGGTTGACCGATTTTGATATAGACTCGGCATATATCGCAATGAAGCGGAGCGCGAACACTCCTGGGGCATTCAATCCTATGCGTCCGGATGTTGACCCGTACATTGAGCTCGGCTACGTGCCTTTAGGTTATTATTCCGGCGACATGAGCGGTGACAATTCTGTGAGCCATGCGCTTGAGTATTATGTTGCTGATGCTGCACTTGCTTGGCTTGCTGAGCAGAGAGGCGACAAAGAGTTTGCTGCCGAACTGCGCAAACGTGCCGCTGGCTATAAGAATTATTATTCAAGTGAGAGCGGCACCTTGCGCCCGAAACTCGCTGACGGCAAGTTCCTTTCTCCGTTCAATCCGCGCCAGGGTGAGAACTTTGAGGAGGTGCCCGGCTTTCATGAGGGTAGTGCATGGAACTACACATTCTTTGTTCCCCATGATGTTGAGGGACTTGCAAAGCTGATGGGAGGAAAGAAAAAATTTGTGGACAAGCTCCAGATGGTGTTTGATTCAACCTTGTATGACCCTGCTAATGAACCTGATATTGCGTATCCTTACCTTTTCAGCCGTTTCAAAGGAGAAGAATGGCGTACCCAGGAGCAAGTCAACCGCTTGCTGTCCAAATATTTCACGAACAAGCCTGACGGTATTCCCGGAAATGATGATACAGGCACCATGTCCGCATGGGCGCTCTTCTCTATGATGGGATTTTATCCGGATGCCCCGGGTGAACCTTTCTATACTGTTACCTCGCCTGTATTTGATGAGGTGGCGATTGATTTGGGCAATGGCAAAACGCTGGAAATAACAGCAGAACGTCCCTCGGAGGATGCTATTTACATCAATTCCATGACGCTTGGCGGCAAACCGCTGAAAGATTACCGCATATTGCATGATGACCTTGTGAAAGGCGGCAAACTTGATTTCAAACTTTCAACAACTCCTCGAAAATGAAAAAATATATTCCAGCCGGAGCATTCCTCCTTGCCTTATGTGCCTGTGCATCGCATCAGGCCCCCCAAATGCCTGATCTTACCCAATTTGTTGACCCGCTCATAGGTAGTGGCGGGCATGGGCATGTGTTTGTTGGGGCAAATGTGCCATTCGGCATGGTACAGCTTGGACCCACCGCCATAACCCAGGCTTGGGACTGGACTTCCGGTTACCACGAAAGCGACAGTTCCATAATAGGTTTTTCTCATACGCATTTGAGTGGGACAGGAGTAGGGGACTTGTTTGACATAACGGTTATGCCTGTTGTCGGAGATGTGACTTATGCGCGAGGCAATTTCGACAGCCAGTCTTCGGGCTTATGGAGTTACGGCGTGCGCTCTGAGCAGGTGGTGCGCCCTGGTTATTACCGTGTACCGCTTGAGAGGTATGGAATTGATGCTGAACTTACGGCTACAGAGCGCGTAGGCTTCCATCGTTACAAATTCCCTGAAACTGATTCAGCGGCGATAGTATTTGATCTCCAGAACGGAGGGTGCTGGGACCGTCCGGTTGACACGGAAATAAAGGCGGAAGGCAATAATATGGTTACCGGGCATAGGTTTTCAACCGGGTGGTCGTCTGACCAGAAAGTATATTTTGTGGCGCAGTTTTCCGAGCCGTTTGATTCCCTGTCGCTCCATGGGCATGATAATATGTATGGCAGGCTCGATTTCCCGGCAGGTGATTCGCGGGAAATTCTTGTGAAGGTAGCTTTGTCGCCAACATCTGTAGAGGCTGCAAAAGCAAACCTTGCTGCTGAACTCCCAGGGTGGGACTTTGATTCTGTTGCAGCAGAAGCGGATAGGAAATGGAACAATGAGCTTGGAAGAGTAAAGGTTTCGTCCGCAGATACAACTGAGCTTAAAAAGTTTTATACCGCATTGTACCACACCATGTTTATGCCGGCGTTGATGAGTGACGTGGATTCAGTGCCCGCTTACACCACTTATTCTTTGTGGGATACTTACCGGGCGGAAATGCCTCTTCTCACAATCATCGAGTCGGAACGGTCAAGTGAAATGATAAATGATATGCTTGCCATATATGACAAGCAGGGCAGGTTGCCTGTGTGGCATCTATGGGGCTGTGAAACAGATTGCATGGTAGGCAATCCAGGCATTATCCCTGTTGCGGATGCTGTAGTCAAGAATCTTTCCGGCATAGATGCCGAAAGGGCGCTTAAAGCTATGATAGCGACTGCGAACGACACTGCGCGTGGCGGAGGCTTGCGCCAGCAGTACGGGTACATTCCTTGTGATTTGTTCAATGAAGCTGTGGCATACGATATGGAGTATGCTATCGCTGATGCTGCAATAGCCAATGCCGCAAAATATATGGGTGATTCAGCTGTGGCAAAGGAGTTTGACAACCGCAGCCATTCCTACCGTACATTTTTTGACAGCTCAACCGGCTTTATCCGTGGAAAGGATAGCAAGGGAGAGTGGCGCACTCCTTTTGACCCGTTCTCAACCACTCACAGGGTGGATGATTATTGCGAAGGCACGGCATGGCAGTACACTTGGCTTGCCCCCCATGATATTGACGGATTGAGAGAATGCTTTGGTTCACGTGAGGCAATGTTGTCAAAACTCGATTCGCTCTTCGTAGTGCCTTCAGTGCTGACCGGAGATGCTTCACCGGATATCACAGGATTGATAGGTCAGTACGCTCACGGAAATGAGCCGGGACATCATACACCTTATATATATGCTATGCTTGGTGAACCGCGAAAAACGGCTGAACTTGTTGCGCATATCATGGATGAAATGTACACCGACAAGCCTGACGGGCTTTGCGGCAATGAGGATGCCGGGCAGATGTCCGCATGGTATGTGTTCTCGGCTCTTGGATTCTATCCTGTGGAGCCTGCGGCGGGTATCTATCGGTTCGGTACTCCCCGATATGAACGTGCTGAAATAGAAGTGCCGGGAGGCAAGTTTGTAGTTGCCGCTCCCGGAGTTTCGCCTCAGCGCAAATATATCAAGTCCGTGAAACTCAACGGCAAACCGTATGAACTCCCTTATATCTCCCACAAAGATATCATGGCAGGGGGAAATCTGGAATTTGAGATGGTTGAATAATTGTAGTGATGCTCCTTTTTACTCGCAGTGAACAGTTTTTACAAAAACCGGAAAAATTCGTAACTTTGTAACAAATAATCAACAATAACAACGCAAAATAATGGCTAAGAAAGCTTTACTAATGATTCTCGACGGTTGGGGCATCGGCAACCATACCAAGAGCGATGTGATTTACTCTACTCCCACACCATATTGGGACTATCTTATCACAACTTACCCCAATTCCCAGCTTCAGGCAAGCGGTGAAAATGTAGGATTGCCTGACGGACAGATGGGTAACAGTGAGGTAGGTCACCTTAATATCGGCGCCGGACGTGTCGTTTACCAGGATCTTGTTAAAATCAATAAGGCTTGCAAGGATGGCTCGATCATGGAGAATCCTGAAATCAAGAGCGCGTTTTCATACGCACGCGATAATGGCAAGGCAATCCATTTCATGGGTCTGACTTCTGACGGCGGCGTGCATTCTTCTCTTGACCATCTCTTTGCTTTATGCGATATCGCAAAGGCTTATGGTCTTGAAAAAGTGTATATCCACTGTTTTATGGACGGTCGTGACACCGACCCACATAGCGGCAAGGGCTTTATTGAGCAGCTTAGGGCTCATTGCGAAAAGAGCGCAGGCACTATCGCTTCAATTATCGGTCGTTACTATGCAATGGACCGTGATAAACGTTGGGAGCGCGTGAAAGTCGCTTACGATCTCCTCGTGCATGGCGAAGGCAAGCAGGNAACCGATATGGTAGAAGCAATGCAGGAATCTTATGACGAGGGNATNACCGATGAATTTGTTAAGCCTATCAATAATTCTACTGTTGACGGCACTATCAAGGAGGGTGATGCAGTTATTTTCTTCAACTACCGCAACGACCGCGCCAAGGAGCTGACAATAGCTCTTACCCAGCATGACATTCCNGAAGCGGGCATGACAACGATTCCTGATTTGCAGTATTATTGCATGACTCCTTATGACGCTTCATTTACCGGCGTTCACATCTTGTTTGACAAGGAAAATGTAAACAATACTCTTGGCGAGTACCTGTCCAGCCTGGATAAGAAACAGCTTCATATTGCGGAGACAGAGAAATATGCACATGTTACTTTCTTCTTCAATGGCGGGCGTGAGCAGCCTTATGAAGGGGAGGAACGCATCCTTGTTGCTTCACCGAAAGTTGCTACTTACGACCTTAAGCCTGAAATGAGCGCATTTGAGGTATGCGACAAACTTGTTGAAGCAATCAAGAGTGAAAAGTTTGATTTCATTGTTGTGAACTATGCAAACGGCGACATGGTTGGTCATACCGGCGTGTACGAGGCTATTGAAAAGGCAGTGAAAGCTGTTGACAAGTGCGTTGAGCGTACTGTTGAGGCTGCCAAGGAAGCTGACTACGAGGTAATTATTATTGCTGACCACGGCAATGCCGATAATGCTGTAAATCCTGATGGAACCCCCAACACGGCACACTCACTTAATCCTGTACCCTGCGTGTATGTAACATCACGCAAGGACGCTAAAGTGGAGGATGGCAAGCTCGCTGATGTTGCTCCCACTATCTTGAGCATTATGGGGCTCAAGCAGCCGGCAGAAATGACCGGTCACTCTCTTATAGACTGATTAAAAAGCATATAGATTAAGATTAGGTTGTGGAGGGATGCTTCAGAATGTAGGCATCCCTTCATTCTTTTTATAGATAGACCAAGTAAATGGTGTAAATAATAGATTTTATGACAAAATAATTTGCGTATTACAATCATTGAGTATATCTTTGCCACTGAAATCATTATTAATAACAATAAACACACAAATTATGACTATGAAAACTCATTTTGTTTTCAATGCCGAATGGTATGAAATAATCAAGGATTGCTCAAATGAAGTGAAAGGCGAAGTATTCAGTGCCGTGATGGAGTATGCTGTCAACGGCATAATCCTTGAAGTGAGCAGGGAGGCAAAAATAATTTTCAGTTTTATCAAGCGGGAGATTGACCGCAGGTCTGCACGCAGGCAGAAGGAAAGGCAGAGGCGTATAACCGTTTCCAAGTCAGACAAGGCTGCACCTCCGGTTCATAAAGAAACTATTAGTGGGTTAGGAAACATCTGGGATGAGGTGGATATTTCGGCTTCAAGCTCTTCTGATTCCTCTCTTGACAAGCGGCATGGCAATATTGGCGACAAGCGCCCCAAAAAGGGCAAGATATATCCCGTAGATAACAAGGTTTTGAACGGTTATGTAGTCCGATGAATAAGAGTGCATGGCATAGCGCACACCGAAAATAGTTGTGATTATCACTCCTATTACGCAAACCCACATTTCAATAGTTGCGGCTGTACGTTTCTTCTTGTCCGGAAGACGGTTTAGCACTGTCCTGGTAAACCAGGGATTATAAGGGGCTTCCGGCAGATTGGATTTCAGCAATTCGCTCAGTTGTTGGTCGGTTTTGTTGGTATTCTTCATAATGCGTTATTAAGGGCTTTTGCCATTTTAGTACGTGCCCGGGAAAGATATACTTTAACGGTCCCTTCCGGCAAGTCGGTTATATTTGCTATTTTCTTTATCGGTTGGTCCTCCATATAAAACAGCAGCACGAGCGTGCGTTCGGTTTCATTGAGGGAATTAAGAGCAACATTAACATCGTGTTTGGTCTGTGTTTCCCCTTCCGGTGTAAGGTTGCTGTCGGCAATCCCGGAAGCTTCATCAAGGGATGCGGAGTCTGATGCCTCTTTTTTCAAAGCAAGGAACTCCCGGTAGGCTATTTTATATAACCATGTTTTAAATCGTGCAAGCCCTTTGAAGGAGCGTATCGACGTGTATGCCTTTAGAAAAGTTTCCTGGGCAATGTCATCAGTCAGTGCTGCATCACATCCGGTAAGGTTGAATATGAAGCGACGCAGGCTGTCCTGATACTCCTCAACAAGCTTGCCGAAAGCGTGGCGGTCGTCTGCCGCCACGCATCGGGCTATGAGTGATATTTCTTCAAATCTCGTTAGCATCCGTGCTCTTGTCGCTTGCGCTTAGAGAACGTTTTTCAACCACGAAAGATATGATCTTGGTAATACCCACCAGTATGGGGAGAACGCAAAGTGCCTGCATCTCTTCACTATCAGTGGTTCCGAAGAAAATAATGCCAGTAATGCCGAATGCAATCCATATCATGCCGCTGGATAAGAGTTTGCTGTTGCCTTTGGTTATTCCTGGCTTGTTCCCACGGTAGAAAGAATCAGGAAGAGTAATGCCTTTGTCCAATGCCTTGTTAATCACCTGGTATTTTGATAGCAGGTTCGTCCTTGTATAATGCAGGTAAATCCATAAAACTGCTATGACAAACAGGAACGGAAGGCTAATTGCAACCATTTTTATAGTATCCCGATTCTCATGTCTCGCGTATGAATCTACTTGAATGGTCGGAGATACTATTACAGGTGTGTTGGCGATGGAATCGATGGATGGNATTGTTGCAAGCTCCATTCGGATTTGTTCAGCGATTGCCTGCTTGTCAAATTCGCTGATTCTNCCAGAGGATTCATGGATGGTGCAACCGGTCATAGCTGTGACAGTGATTGCAGCGCAAACTAATAGTTTTAATAATTTTTCTATCATGGTTCTGAAGTTTTAATTATCTCTTTTAAGTTGAACTCACTTATTAGAGGGAAATGGAGGACATTTGGTTACACCTTACCAAAATTTTTTTGCATCCCGGTTAAATTCCCACCCTTTTGATGCCATATACTCTATGAATGAGTCCATGTTATAGTGCATGTCTTCACATAAATCCTCAAGGTTGTTGTAATTGTCACGCAACTTCATGTTTACTACGCTTAAAAGCATTGCCGGGTCTGCCGGCAGTTTGCTGAAATCATTTTCCATAATAATCTAATCGTAATTACGCTGCAAAATTAACTATCTTTGCAGGATAAATGAGAAAATTACTTTACATAGCGACTTTTATTGCTGTTTTCAGCTCCTGCGGACGGTCTGTGACAGCCGATGAGGCTCCTGAAGAACAGGCTAAAATCCTGGCGGAAGAATACTCGCCAGAGAAAGCTGCGCGTAAGATTATAGACTGGCTCGAGGATGGTGATACTGCAGACAGGGAATTTTCCCGCAATCTGTCAGCAAATATACTTATGTATTACGACACTATTGGAGCTACGGACAGTGCGCGCCGGTTTATTACTGCATTTGACAGTATTTCCGCCAGACTGTCTCCACGCAAGCAGGCGCATATATTGCTTATGCTGAATGCTCCCGGCAAAGTTGCGTCAATGATTGCACGGCAGCCTGATAATGCCCCTCTTGTCAAAGAGGTTGAAGAAATATTGAAAAACAATGACGCTGCTGCATCTGAGTTCAGCAATTCGCTTGAAGCAGCACGCAAACGCCTAAAAAGATTAGATAATGAAAACAGTGGCTCACTACGCTAAGATAATCGAGGATGCTATTTCTACGCTCCCGCTTGACAAACAACCTGCAGGACTTTATGCGCCGATAAAATATGCCCTCGAGGCGGGAGGCAAGAGGCTTCGTCCTGTACTTGTACTTTCTGTAGCTGATGCTCTTTGTGGAAATCCCGGAGCGGCTGTAAACCAGGCATTAGGAGTTGAGATGTTCCACAATTTCACTTTGCTGCATGACGATGTCATGGACAAAGCGGATGTAAGGCGCGGGCGACCGACTGTGCACAGGAAATTTTCAGAGAGCACAGCGATTCTTAGCGGTGATGCAATGCTTACCCTTGCCGGCATGATTGTGATGAAGGGTTGCAATCCAGACCAGCTTCCAAAGGTTTTGGATCTGTTCAATGCCACAGCGATGGAAATATATGAGGGGCAGCAATATGACATGGACTTTGAGTCGCGTGCCGATGTTACTGTAGAAGAGTACATGGAAATGATTCGCCTGAAAACATCGGTTCTTCTGGGTTGTGCGTGCGCAATGGGCGCGATTATGGCTAAAGCGGATGACACTGTTGTGAAAGCCTTTTATTCTTACGGTGAAAAGCTCGGTCTCTCTTTCCAGCTCAAGGATGATTGGCTCGACACTTACGGGGATCCGGCAACATTCGGCAAGGAGATTGGAGGTGATATAGTAAATGAAAAGAAAACATGGCTTCTCATTAATGCGATTGCCGAGGATAAATCCGGCGTGCTTGCGGAAGTATTAGGCACCTCGGTCGAGCCCCACGAGAAAATTGAAAAGGTCAGGGGAGTATATGACGCGCTGATGCTCTCCGACAGATGCCGCGCCCTTGAGGAAAAATATGCATCCGAGGCTGTGGAATGCCTTGACGGAATCAATCTGAATCCAGAGGCAAGGCAATTCTTTGAGTCACTCGCGATAAACTCTGTGAAGCGTACAAAATGAATATAATTGACACTCACACTCATCTTTACCTGGAGGAATTTGATCCAAATCCTGGAGATGCAGTGCGCCGTGCCCTTGATGCAGGAGTCACCCACATGGTTTTCCCGAATGTCGGGCTTGAGTCAATCTCCCGCATGAATAATCTCCATGCACTTTTCCCGGAGTCAACCTCTATGGCAATGGGATTGCATCCTACAGAAATAAATGAGTCTGCAGAGGATACTTACTCGGCAATTCTGGAGGTGTTTAATTCCGCACCGGGCAAATGGGTTGCCGTGGGCGAGATTGGAATGGATCTTTATTGGGATAAAACTTTTTCTGCCAAGCAGATGGAGATACTTGACCGTCAGCTTGCGCTTGCTGGAGAACATAATCTCCCTGTGATAATACATTGCCGTGAGGCTCTTGATGAGACTCTGGAAGTGTTTGAAGGACACCGCGGCATGAAAGGAGTGTTCCATAGTTTTGGAGGTACAAAGGAGGATGTGGAGCGCATCCGTAATATTGCCGGAGATTTTTATTTCGGCATCAATGGAATAGTTACTTTTAAGAAATGCCCGCTATTTTCCGTCCTCCCGGATATTACTCCGGAAAGGATTCTCCTTNAAACAGATGCNCCATACCTTGNGCCTGTGCCGATGCGTGGCAAGCAGAATGAAAGCNCATACATTGTCCACACAGCTCAATTCATCGCCGATAAACTTGGCATGGAAAAAGAAGCGTTGGCAAGTATAACTACTGCCAACGCAAAAAAACTTTTTAATATCTAANGACTTATCCGCCGAAATTATCGTAGTGGATATTTTCGGGATCNACNCCAAGGTTATCNAGCATGCCCTCTACAGCCTTGCTCATCGGACCGGGACCACACATGTAATATTCTATATCTTCGGGGTTCTCGTGGTTCTTGAGATAGGTGTCATAAATCACCTGGTGGACGAATCCGGGAGTATATTTTACACCAGCAGCATCAGCTGCAGGGTCAGGACGGTCAAGTGCAAGGTGGAATTTGAAATTCGGGAACTCTTTCTCAAGCTGCAGGAAATCGTCAAGATAGAATACCTCGTTAAGCGCCCTTGCGCCATAGAAGTAATTCATAATCCTGTCTGTAGTCTTGAGTGTTTTGGTCATGTGCATTATCTGCGCCCTCAGAGGTGCCATTCCGGCACCGCCGCCAATCCACATCATCTCTTTCTTGCTGTCGAAAATTGGATGGAAATCACCGTAAGGACCGCTCATTATAACCTTGTCACCCGGTTTGAGAGTGAAAATGTAGCTGGAAGCAATACCAGGCATTACATCCATGAAGCCAACTTCGGGTTTCGGTTTAAACGGAGGAGTGGCAATGCGCACGGTCAGCATGATGCGGTCTCCTTCGGCAGGATAGTTTGCCATGGAGTAGGCGCGCACTGTAGTTTCGGTGTTTTTGCACTTCAGTGTAAATAAACCGAATTTTTCCCAGGACGGCAGGTATTCTTCACCGATAAGGCTCTTGTCAATGTCCTTGTCGTAGCTCATTTCATAAGGCGGAATCTTAATCTGCGCGTATGAACCAGGAATAAAGTCCATGTGCTGGCCGGGAGGAAGTG
>WFLX010004064.1_pt1 | contig 13486 bp, 13 predicted proteins | sample 4967041 | NCBI WGS metagenome assembly WFLX01 (sample SAMN12857096, study PRJNA449069) | gut metagenome | isolation source: stool from male and female vole | host: Microtus ochrogaster | place: USA:Florida | collected 2017
TCGTGAGTTCAAAAAAAGATATACAGGTTCCTGATACATAATTTATTGATTGTCAAATTTCAAATTTGTATGGCCGATAGTAATCACATCTCCCAGATCCAAATACGTTTTTTCTCCAACTCTAATTTGTTTTCCATTNACACGTACTGGATTCGCTGCNTTTAGAACCTTTAGAATATAATCGAATCCATAATCATCGGGNACTATTTCNATAGAGATCGNACGACGACTTATAGTGTCATCTCCTTTGAGCGAAATATCACTTGGTTCGTCGTCATCATCTCTACCGATAATGGTTTTTCCTTCAGACAATTTATATCTTTCTGCTACTAAGCCAAAAAGTTTCTTGCGGGTCAAGAATAATGACTCGCGTAGTTTAGGATACTTTTTCTTGCGATGATTCTCTTCCTTCGATTCGTCTTCTCCAGGGATTTCATCATCGTATGAACGTGCCTTATGTTTATCCTTTTTATAAACCGTTTTGTCTTTCTTTGCTTTCTGAGCCTCTTTATCTACTGGTGGTTCTTCCTGTACTTTGTCCGCCTCTTTCTTTTGAGATTCCTGAGCAACAGAAAGAAACGAATATGTCTGAGGATCATTTTTTATATTGAAAAGAATATGCAAGGGATGCTTACATCCCGGACATACCAGTTTACATTGCTCCTGCATTTTCTTTTTCTGCATGTGGATTGTGCTTCCACAATGTACACAGATCACATCAATAATTACTTTGGTATCCATCTCTAAAATGTTTTTTAAGATTTCGACTCTCTCCGGCAGAGCAATTTTACTCCAATAATACTAACCTCATATAAAAAATATAATGGTAGAGCCACGATGATTAGAGTAAGAATATCCGGTGGAGTAATTATCGCTGCTATGACAACAATGAGTATGAATGCGTGACGACGGTAGTGAGACATAAACTTGTTATCAATTATTCCCATTTTTGCAAATGATAAGGCTAATACAGGTAGCTGAAAAACAACTCCCATTAATATAGTCAGAGATATAAATAATGACATATATGAATCAAGTGATATAAGAGCCTTAACATCCGGAGAGACACTATATGAGGCGAGAAAACGACATGATATTGGAAATAAAATCCAATACGAAACAACCATTCCTAGAAAGAAAAGTAGATAAATTGCCAATAAGATTTTGTAAGCATATTTCTTTTCTTTTTCATATAGAGCTGGGGTAACATAGCGCATCAACTCATATAAAATATAGGGAGAGGCTATCATTATTCCTAAATAGAAGGACACGGATAAATGAGCCATGAACTGACTCGAAATATCTGTAGTTATTAGCTCTATATTACCAGGATATAGTGGAATATCAGGTCTTATAAGCGAAAGTAATTTGCGCAATATTCTGAAAGTCGCAAAATCTGATTCGCATGGACCAAGAAGAAACCGAAACACATTGTCCTTGAAACAGAAGATAATAACCATGAACACTATAACAGTAAAAGATATTTTAGTGAGTGCCTTCCGAAGTTCATCAAGATGTTCACTAAATGTTAATTTGCTGTTAATTTGTGTTTTGGACATATCTTATTTCGATTCCTGAGTTTCCTCTGGGAGCTTTACTTCGTTATCAACAGCGGGCTTTTCTTCCTTGATCGGCTCGTTGAGTCCCTGTTTAAACGAGCGAACGCCTTGCCCCATACCTCTCATAAGTTCAGGAAGTTTTTTACCTCCAAAAAGGAGTAGTACTAAACCACCGATTAGGAGCAGTTCAGTTGTGCCAATCATACAAGGCACAAGACAAATTATATTACCAGGCAGCATAGTTTACATAATTGAAATAGTTGAAGTAATTGATGTAATTATAGTAGTTATTGTAGTTATAGTAATTACCATAACTTGAATAACTGCTGTAGCTGTAATAGCTATAGTAACTACGATAACTAGAGTAGCTGCTNTAACTGCTATAACTATAGTAGCTATAATAGCTATAGTAACTGGANTAGCTTGCATANCTACGATAGCTNTTGTAGCTCTTATAGCTCTGATAACTCTTGTACGAAGAGTAAAAGCTATTGTAAGCTATTAGTGGCATCTTATCACCGGGATTATTTCCCTTTGCGAGTGCTTCCACTGGAATCACACTCGCAACAGATGCTGCGGCGGCCATCTTNCCGATTCGCTTAAGAGCGTCGCGTCGGTTGATTTTGTTCTTCTCGTCCATGATTTATTTTGATAAGATTGTCATTGCAATGTCAACAATTTCATTTTCGTCAAAGTTATTCATACAATGTTCTTCACACTTAGGGCATTGTGTTGAGTAATTCTCAGAAACGTGTGGTCCAAGACATTCATTAATANANTCACATTTNCTTTTGTCTGCTTGAAGNCAAATGTGATCTTTATATCCATATCGCTCTGGTTCAGTNGGACCGAAAAGTGCTATAGTNGGTTTATTCGCCAGTTTAGCAGCATGCATAATGAAGTTATCCAATGTAATTACCAGATTGACGTGTTTCATTANCTCGCANATTTGAAGTGGAGTTGTTACGCCGAGTAGAGANTATGCTCCTTTTATTGGTATGTCNNGGTATCCCCCNACTTGAATGACAAAACATTGTTGAGNAAGAAGTTTTTCAACAATTATATGCCATTTGATTGGATGCATCATNTTCCGAGGACTTTCAGACGAAAATGAAATTACTACTGTTTTCTTACCCCATGGGATAGTTTTTATGAGGAGACTGGTTGCATCATCCTGAACCATTAAAGGAAGATATAAGCTATCATCTTCAAATTCTTCAATGCCAAATATTTTAAACACTATATTAAGAGCCTTATNGTTTTTATNATTGAAATCCGGGCGACTCCAATAATCGTTACAAACTATATCGGCATCTTTCGGTGGATTTCCAATTTCTTCAATTGCAGGATGGCCAACAAAAAATTGCGTGTAATGTGATCGTCTACTCATATGGAATTTCTTCCCAAACTTCTCATATGCTTTTTGTAATGCGGTAGAGAGCATGAGAATATCACCTAAACCTCCGACTGGATCAATCCAAATCGGGACGTCAGAACTCATTCTCTCAGAAGAGATATATTCTATTCTATTGCTCATTTCGTTTTTCTTTGGGGTAATTTTAATCCTGTTATTGGCTCGAAATACTTTTTTAGGAATATCTTACGTGATAAACATTGGTCAGTCTTTCGATTGAAGTCTTTATATCCATTGTAGGCATCNAATGGACAACCGCCGTGGCATATACGCCAATACTCGCAACCCTTACAATCCGTTTGGGGTAGAACATTTACCCGATTATCGATTATAGCGCGTTGTTCATCTGCAAGTATTTCTTTTAATGGTTTGTCTTTAAGATTACCATACAAAAGAATATCCCAATCCGCGGCTCTACCACATTGAGCAGTCTCTCCATCAGGACCAAGATATAGGTGTAATCCACAGGTTGGGGAATCACAGCATCCTAGGCATTGATAATCTGAGGTATAATGCTTCAGGTATGTATCGAATGGATCGATATGTTGGAATCTTTCTCGATGCTCCCACCATTCCTTAAAGATTACTCCGAGGAAATCGGCAAATTCCTCCTGAGTAATGGCTGTGTCTAAAGATTCTTGGGCAGCGTCGTCATAAATCAACACAGGATGTATATCAAATCCGCCTTTAAGTTTCAGATTCGTCAGATGATAAAANATATCAAGAGGTCTATCTAATACNTGTTTTGTTACAACNTAGATAAATCCCCACGTTATNCCATTCTTATTGAGAAGATTCACCCCTTCAAAGAATTTCTTATTNTACAATCGACTATCTCGAACTTTGCCCAATCCACGTACACCATGTATAGGTTCATAACTTGTACCAATAACATGTATTCCCATTTCCATAAAGACATNAAGAAACTCNTGATTCATCATGGTTATGTTAGATTGAACCGAGAATTTGAGACGATCCTGAGTTTCTGTGCATATTTCTTTTGTGTATTTAAGAGCTGTCCTGTATAAATCAATTCCAGCCATGCATGGTTCACCACCATGCCAGATTACCCGAATTTCTTCATTCGGACATTCGAGAAGATATTCATTAAAACGTTCAAAAACAATCTTCAACAAATCTATAGGAATTGTTCTTGGCTTCTTACGATGTACTACATCGCAATAAACGCAATTAGCATTACATGCTTCGGTTGCTTTGAATATTATAGTTGGCATTTCTTTTTATTGTTATGTTGGAGGCGTGTCTTATGGAATTCGATAGATTCAAGCAGTTCTGTCATTACNTCCTTGCATCGTCCATTGGTTTTNTTTTCACTGTTGCAGAAGTAGCCCATGCATACTCGGAAAGCTGGACAGAAAGTGCAATCATGAGAATCAACAAACCAATCTTGCCANGTCAAGGATTTCTTTTCACTGGACTCTGCAAATTCATCTGTTTTGAGATATGGATACTTTTCAGGTAGAAAATCTCTATTTTTCAAGTCTGTATCTGAAAAAGCGAGATTCAAATCCTTATCTATGTGAATATATCTTTCGGGATTTATGAACTCTGCAAGTGCAGGACTAACATAACTTTCACCATCATAGTATTTCTCCATAGTAGAGAACGGTTCAATCTGAGCATGCGGCATTGTGCCATAGAAAGTATATGTTATTAAGTCCAATACTGATTCACTTAATTTGGATTCTGGAGTAAGCTCTATCCCTGAGTGAATACCTAATGAAGAGAGTATCTGCGCATCCTTACATGCTTGGTATCCTGTTCCTGTAAATATTACAATTACATTAAGCTGTTTGAGCAACTCAATTTTCTCATAAATGTTTCTGAACTGTCCAAGTCTATTTATATATAATATAACCGGAGTGTTCCTCCAATTAGGGTTAATATCAATAGTCTCTATAGATGAGTACTCGTTTCTATATACAAACGCATCTAACTTTGTTGTTTCATCAAGATGCTTTTGGATATTCAATACATCATCAAGATTGCTAATCTTAATGACAAGAGCACATCCCTTCAATCGCTCTTCTACGGGCCAATTATACTCACAAACAAATACATGAGTATTAGGATTTTTATTTGATCGGATAAACTTGTGCATTTCGAATTTTGGCTTCATTTATGAATTTATTAAGACAATGGGATAAACACCCCCCAGAGCACAAATCCTTCTTTCGATAATCACAATAGTCACATTTTTCATACAAACCTCCAACTTCAATTCTGACAGCTTTATGAAATTCATCGAAGTATGCACACAACTCGCGGTGATTCTGGAAATCAAGTAATGATTTTTTGTTATATGTAGAAAGAGGAAAGCATGACCATACTTCCATGTCAGGCCCAATGTCAATAGCAGACCCACAACGGAAATTTACGTGCCCAAATGTATGCTTGAATAGTTTTCCAAGCTCATCATCAGTAAATATGCACATAGGCATACCACAGTCAAAGCCTAAATGAATATCAAAGGCTTCTAATGTGGGAAGATAGTCAATCAATTCCTTTGCCATCTGCCTCATATTTTCCGGGGATATGCACATATTTTTCTTTCCGGGTATAGGATGAGCNAAACCGAGGCGAATATGACGCTGTAGTCCATATTTATTAATGGTATTCAGTGCGTAGGAGTAATCAAAACCTAATTTATATACATTGATACTCAATGTTGTAAAACGAGCAAATGCGCTTAGAAATCGGCCTATAGTTTCGTTTTCAGAGAATGGTGTTTCTATAGGATTATTAAGATTGACAACGAATGAGAGCATAGACGGATCTACTCGCTCTAGACGGTCAATTGCATCAACCAACATTTTTTCGCTGACTACACCGGAGGTAAACACCGTAACGTGCATACCTCTACTTATGATATAGAGAATGAAATCAACAATCTCAGGGTGAAGAAATGGCTCCCCACCCAATAGGGAAATATTTGTATCACCACCTGATTGAAAGAAATCAACAATATAAATTAGATCTTCCCACTTAAGGATATCCTCAGGAGGTGCATCATGCATATGTTTGCGTGCGAAGCAATACGGGCACGAACGTATACATTTTTGTGTTAAAAGAATATTTGGCATTTTATCTTATTATCAATTTGTTTGAAGTGATTATTACGGTCTCTATTTCATTGTGCTGATGAAATGATTGGTTTATCTTAAGAATAGAATTACTTGTATTCAATATAAATCTCGTTACTTCCTCTGCTTTGTAGATAGAAAATAAATCGCAACGGAGTTGTATTGGTGGCAGATTCTCCCAATTGTCACCATTTTTTACTTGAACATCTCTGAGCAATCTTCCAAAGACCGTTTCTTTTTCAAGGAATACGCAATTGTAAGTTAAATCACCACTGTTATTAATATTAACTCTTCTTAAGTCGTTACCTAAAATCTGGTATACATGAGGTTCAAAATTACCTTTTGTAGTCCTGCTATATCCACCCATAATGCCAATAATCTGGATACCATTATCAACAATCTGTTTTTTGATATACGGCATGAGTTGATATATAGGTGGTATTTCATCAGGCCATCTCCTCATAACTTCTTCAATCATAGGAATTATACCTGCATTGTACGAGAATTCATCAGCCTGATGAAAAACGAGTGCGTACTGATCCCAGAAAGTTATGACATGAGGATGACCATCTACATTTATTTTATCAAGATAGTCCTCCTCTCCACGTTTTGATACCTGATAAAAAGTATCAGACTTGAACGTGGAGATTACAATTCCATCAGGGGTGAATATGGTCACTGTCATGATTTTACAGACATAATCTAAATCCGAAAGGAGCCATTGCCTGATTATAAGGACAGCTACCTCTACTTGTCGTCCTAACTGAAGCTTTATCTCCACCGAAATAACCACCTCTTAAAACGCGTTGGGACTTATCCAATTCTGGATCGCCGGTATTATAGTTAGTATAGATGTCTTGGCACCATTCAATCACATTCCCACACATATCATATAGACCGAATGCATTTGGTTTTTTTGTACCAACAGCATGAAGTGTATTCCCACTATTCCCCGAATACCAAGCATATGAATCCGGCATTTCACCTCCAGCAAATTTTGAGGTTGCTGTTGAAAGGCTTCCATCAGTATTGAGAGTGGATTTTGCTGCATATTCCCATTCTGCCTCTGTAGGAAGTCTAAAGTTACGCCCTGTTATACGGTTAAGTTTCTCAATAAACAGTTGACAATCTTCCCAACTTACATTGTTTACGGGATAATTATCATTGACTACTGTAGAGGGATTATTATTCATTATAACAGACCACAGCTTTTGTGTAACTTCGTGTTTACCCATTGAAAAGTCGCTAACTTGTCGAGTCTTTGCCGGTTTCTCACTTGCATCTGCAAAAACATCATTAGGGTCATCACAACCAAGCTTGAATGTGCCGCCGGGAATCCTTACCATTTCAAGGTGTATTCCGTTAATGGTAAAAGTGTCTACTTGTTCTACGTATCCTTTGGCGATTTCTTTACCTTCGCCACCTCCTGAAGGAAGGATATTAGAATTGAAAGTGAAATAACATATAGCTCCGACTGCGGCAGCGATCACAATAATAAGAGGCCACTTGGGACGTGAAGGTTCTGGTTTTACTCGTTTTGTCTTTTTATTGGGATTTGGCTTACGCAAGGGTTCATCTGGTATAGATGAAGAAACAATCATCTTTTTGAGTTCTTCGGCAGAAGGGCGATCTTCTTTATCAGCCTGCATACACAACTCCGTTATCCGACGGAGTTTCTCATCTTGGATTTCGGAGAAATCAACTTCTGCTCCTTCGTATTGAAGTTGACGGCCAGTGGAAAGCTCATCGAACGGCATACATCCTGTGGCAAGCTCATATATTGAGATTCCAAAAGAAAATATATCACCTTTTCTATCGGGTTTGCGATCTGCCTTTTTTGAACTGAATTTCTCCGGTGGAGCATAAGCCTCCGTCATGCTTGTCCCCTGATTTTTCAGATTGACACTGTGACTTAGACGTGTTTTTGTTTTACTGCTGATACCGAAGTCACTTAGGACGTAAATGGTTTTTCCGCTTGACTTGTCAATGAGAATATTAGCCGGTTTAATATCCTGATGTACTATGCCGCTGTTATGAAGATATTCGAGACCGCTGGTGATTTGTACAACAGCATCGGTAAGTTCCTCAACTGTCATCTTGCCAATCTTTTTATCAAGGCTACCGCCGTCACAGAATTTCATGACAAGATAAGGTATATTACCCCAACTGTCAAAATGTTCTGCTTTTAATATATTGGTGTGATTTAACGACTGCATCCGAGTGTATTCTTCGGAGAGGTCGTTAATGCCGTCTTCATCAAGATTGGTATATATCTTCAATGCGACAACGGTTCTGGTTTTATTGTCTGTGGCTTTCCATACATCNGCAAAGCCACCTACGCCAATAAGCCTTTCAAGAGTATATCTTTCGTGAAAGACATCCCCGTTCTTGAATTTATGTATTGATTTATTGTCTGCCATAGTTACTTACACATTCTGATAAATAGGATCTTCAATAGGATTGGTGTGCTGAACCCCTCGACCGGGCTCTCCCTGTTGTTGCTGTTGGAATTGCTGCTGAATANATGGTTGCTCATCATATATCTTATAAGTCCGCAATGCTTGGCCGGCCTTCTTTGCTATAGCATTAATTTGATTAAGAATCTTCTGCTGATTAGCATCAAGAGCCTTAACGTCCGGTTTGGAATTAAGATCTTGCGCATTAGCTTGAAAATCAACTAGCGCATTGGCTTCTGCACTTGTAAAATGTCGTCTTTGCTGCGCATTAGAAATGAATCTGTTAATAGCACCGATGGAATTATATGTATCTCTCATCTGTCCTAAGAAGCCCTCTGTCACTTGAACACGTTGTGGTAACTCAGGTTGTAACGGTTGAACTGGATTGTTTGGTTGCTGCCCATGTTCACCATCGTTATTGGGATTCTGAGGTTGATTCGGTTTTTGGGGTTTGTTTGGTTTTTGAGGTTGATTTGGCTTTTGTGGATGAACAGTTTGATTCGGNTTCTGCGGAGTAACCCCGTTGTTAGGTGTACTTGGCTGTTCCGGATGTTGGACGTCCTCATTTTGATTTACGGGGTTATCCTGTTGCTCGATAGTAAACTCTTGATTGGATGGATTTTCTATCTTTTTATCACGAGAGAAGAACCAAATTATTCCAATAGCTACTACTGCAACTATTCCAATAATCAGAATATATTGTTTATTTGTCTGCCAAAAATTTGGTAAAACATTGGTATCCTTCTTGATTGGCTTATTTTTACTAATAACTGGTTTCGGNTTACCATCATCGTATCCAGCCGCTTTGCGTGTAGGTGTAACACCACCATCGGTGATACAAGCCACTTCGATAGTAGCATTATCCGACCATCCTTCCTGTTGCCCTTTAGCCCAAAGTGCCTTAAGTGCATCTTCTGAAGAAGTACAATTATCGGCTAAGATATTCTCAATTTGTTCATCATTGAGAAGGCCGCATAATCCATCACTGCAAAGCATAAATACATCACGGCGGTGAATCGGATATATTTTTGTTTCGGGATTAGCAGCCTCACCACTATCACCTAATGAACGTGTAATAATATTCCCATCGGGATGATCGAAAGCCTCCTCTTCAGTAATCTTTCCCTCATCTACTAATGACTGAACATAAGAATGGTCGTGAGAAAGACGAACTAACGAATTCTGTGGATTATAGCAATAGATACGGCTGTCTCCACACCATCCACAATAAGCCTTTTCTCCTAAGAGCCATAACAGTACAATAGTACTACCCATACCTTCAGACTCCCTATGGTCTTTAGCATAGGATTTGATAATCTTGTCTGACTCAATGATTGCATCCTTTATGAAAGCAATTATGGAATTATCATCAGAAAAAATATCTGTTGGTATGTTTGAGAATTTTGACTTTATTCCCTCTATCACGAACTCGGAAGCCTTTTCCCCGGACTTCATACCCCCCATGCCATCAGCAACAACAAGGAGAGCTCCCTTTGAGGAGAGTTCTACATCACTGTCGTTTCCAATAGATGCTGTATCACCAATTTTGTCAAGATTTGGACAAACCCAATAATTATCTTGGTTTTGGGCTCGACCAGCCTTATCGCACTTAGCAGCTACATTAAATGTAATTCGGCTCATCTTACTTGTATTTATCTTGTTTAGTTAAAAAATTCTGTATATAATCCCTGATGCCATCTTTGGGAGATGTCATTTCTTTTGAATAACCTGCATTTCTTAGTTTATTCATATCTGCACAAGTATAATTTTGGTACTGGTTACGCAAGTTTTCAGGCATATCTATGTACTTAATCCGGCAAGGCACCTCCACTGCTTCCGAAATATATTCAGCAATTTCATTATATGTTGTTGTGTTGCCAGTTCCAACATTAAAAATACCAGATACTGATTTGTGATCCAAAAACCAAATGATTACGTCTATACAGTCTTCGACATATATGAAATCTCTTGACTGCTCTCCATCTTTTATGTCAGAAACATTTGATTTGAAAAGACGAATTACACCATCATTTAAGAGTTGAGTCATAAACGGCTCAACAATACTTTTTTGAGAACCTTTATGATACTCGTTAGGTCCATATACGTTAAAAAAACGTAAACCTACAACCTGAGTTGTTCCATTATCAAACCCNCCATTCCGTGCAATGTATAAATCGGTTTGATTCTTAGACCACCCATAAAGATTCATTGGACGTAATCGGGACAAATATTCAAATGATGAGTCATCAATAAATCCAAATTCCCCTTTACCATAAGTTGCGGCAGAGGAGGCATAGATAAATGCTATGTTTAAGCGATAACATAACTCATATAAATTTATCGTTAAATGATAATTTGAAATTATTACCATATCACCATCATTAACAGTAGTAGATGAAACAGCGCCTAAGTGAATTATGCTATCTATAGAATCATGATTACTTTCAATATAATCAGAAAGCTTTTCTGGCTGCAAATAATATACAAAAGAACGCTTTGCCACATTCTTCCATTTGTCTTCTTTCCCAAACCAATCAACTGCTACAATACTTTCGTAGCCTCTCTTCTCTAACTCCACTAGTAAGTTAGAACCTATAAAACCTGTAGCCCCAGTAACAATAATCTTCTTACTCATAACCTAAAGATTTTAGAATCTTAGTAGAAGACTGATTATATTCAAAAGGTATTATGACGACAGTGCCGCCGTGACTTGTCACGTAATCATAACCCACAATTTCTTTTTCAGAATAATCTCCTCCCTTAACAAGAACAGCAGGATTAAGTTCCTCAATAAGAGTAATTGGTGTATCCTCCTCAAATTTTACTATAAAATCTATCGAGGAAATAGATGATAGAACCTCGGCTCGACAATCAAATTTATTAATTGGGCGTTTGGCTCCTTTTATACGCTTTATGGAATCGTCCGAATTAAGACCTACAACAAGAATATCTCCATGCTGCTTTGCTTTATTTAGGAGTTGTACATGACCTGCGTGTAAAACGTCAAAGCATCCGTTTGTAAAGACTATTTTCTTCCCTTTTGCCAAACGTCTTACAATATCAGTAGTAGTTATTTTATTATTATTTAAAACATCATCTAGCAAAACACAGCCTGTGCCAACCTGAGAAACTTTTTTATTGGCAGCTATATTCGCGTATTCTATCTTTTGTTTGAAAGTGTAAGAACTNTCTGGTATTAAGATGGCCAAAAAAGCTGTAACTATATCACCGGCTCCAGTCACATCANAAACAGGCACATTATTGGTATCACATTTTATGTATCCATCATTTAAAGAGTATGCNACTATACCATCTTCNCCGCAAGTCATNACTACAACATTTGCAGCTAATGCATGGCATACTTTTGAAAGGTTNTATTCTTCTGTGGCNTCAGAATCTAAACCTAATTCATGGAATAGAGTGTGAAATTCTTTCCTGTTCCCCTTTATAACCGATGCACCATAATATTTACTTTTAACATCACTCTTTATATCTACAATTGATATAATATTGTTTCGTTTACACTCTGAAATGACTTTTGATGCAAATTCGGAAGTAATTACGCCTTTAGCATAATCAGATATTACAAGAGTTGAATAATCTCCACTCCGGATTAACCGAATGGCGGCCTCGATGTCCTCTATTGTCGAAGAACAGGTAGAATCATTGTCAACACGGAGTAACTGCTGATGATTCAATGCTAAATATCTAGTTTTAATCGTTGTGNTCGTATTTGGAGATAATCTTACGTTATCAATAATACCATTTTCTGAAATAAGTTTTTTAACCTCCNTTCCATTAGGATCTTCCCCTATAACTCCATACAACNACACCTTCAAACCTGATTGAGAGATTTGGAAAGCAACATTTGCCGCTCCTCCTAATTTGTAGATAGGGGCTTTACAACAATCCACAACAGGACANGGAGCCTCNGGNGAAANCCTTTTNACNTTTCCATAGATATAACTATCTAATATTATATCTCCAATGACCAGTATGCTGTNGTCTTTTCGCATGCGCTAAACATTATNGATATTAAANTACATGGCTCCAAGTCTTTTGGCAAACAACTCATCAGAATAAGAATCTCCAACCANTATTGATTTCGAAAAATCAACTTCAGGAAATTCATTCATAATAATATCAGCAATNCCAACATTAGGTTTTCTCATTAACGACGATGTATCCGCATCTGGACAAGTATATACAGCGTCAATTCTACCTCCTGCNTCATGAATAGACTTGCAGATTNAGGAATTTATTCTGTCTACTTGTGNTTTTTCTGCAGTTCCTTTACCAATACATGCNTGATTAGTGACTATGAAAATTCGGTTAAATGTATTCTTTAGAACTGGAGCTATTGAAAGAAAATCTTCGTTTATCAAAAGGTCTGAATCGTTTACAATATAATCATTGGGTAAAATATGATTTACCACGCCGTCCCGATCAAGAATCAGAGTTGGTGTATGGTACTTTTGGCCAATTTCTATTATAGTATGCCATATTGATTTAGACTCCTGAGATAGTTTCCCTAACAAATGCTTTTCAATTAGATCACAAAGTATGTGAAGCATAATCATTGCTATATCTTGAATTGCCTCAGTTTCATCTGTCAATATTTCAATAACCGATGCGCCTAACTCTTTGCATAAATCACTACAGTTTTTCCCAGTGAATGCATACGATTTTATTCTTTGCTCTTTAGCTTGCGATAAAACTTGTAAAATATTCTTAGATTTTCCAGAGGTAGTAAGAACAATGAGCGTATCATTCTCCTTACCAATAGCTTCTAATTGACGAGAAAATATCCTTTCATAGCCAAAGTCATTTGCTATACAGGTAAGGACTGCGACATCTGTGCCAAGTGCCACTGCAGGAATGGGATTACGCTTGACATGTAACTTACCGACTAATTCGGATGCTGTATGTTGCGCTAAAGCAGCAAATCCACCA
>WFLX010135780.1_pt1 | contig 13485 bp, 15 predicted proteins | sample 4967041 | NCBI WGS metagenome assembly WFLX01 (sample SAMN12857096, study PRJNA449069) | gut metagenome | isolation source: stool from male and female vole | host: Microtus ochrogaster | place: USA:Florida | collected 2017
GGAGGCGGCGGAGGGGAGACCCTTACCCGCGCCACATCCTATTCCGTGGGGGATGCGGTAACGGCGGTGGGCGCTCCGGGATGGGCTACCCTTGTCTGTACGCAGGCAGGCACCACAGCCGCCTATGAGCCCTCCGGGTATGCAAGGATCACGAAAGCCGGGGATAAGGTGCTGGACGGGACGGCGGTCTTTACCGCGAGAAATATTATCGGGGAGCTGGACAGCATGATATCCGCAGTAGGGGGCTTGGAAGATTCCGTGGAAACGCTGGATGGAAAAGTCGCGGAAATGATGAGCAGCACCGGGCTTGTAATGAAGTTAATCAGCNTTGACGAATACGGGAAACTGGAAAGNTACAGNGGAAACACCATTTATCTGTGCTATGAGGANGCAAAGACAAAGCGGGTGACAAGGATATTTGTGGGCGAGGACAGGGTATATNCTGCAGGCGTCAAAGTGACNTACCAGATAGATACAGGNTATGCGCTGGAACGGGTGGTGCCGGACAGGGAGGACGCCATTGCCGCCGCGCCGGATGCTTCCTTGGAGGGGTATTCTTTTGTGGGNTGGCGGCAGGATAATTCCGCTGAAAAGAAGGTGCTTTCNGAGTATCTTATCAGCAGCGAGGAGCCGGTCACGCTCTATGCGGTTTTCAAAAAGCAGATGACCATAGGGCTGATGCCAAACGGCGGCACCCTTACGGCGAGCGGGGCGAAGGAGAGCTTTACAGCTTTCTGCTATTACAATAACGGGAATGCACAGAGTGAGCCGACTCCCGCCCCGGCNAGCCCCTATACAAGAAAAAATATGTCATTCTGCGGGTGGAGCCTAGATTCCCTCTCCACACCTTCCTATAAGCCGGGGGAACCCGGCGTGTTCCCTGCGGATGCCACCCTTTATGCCATGTGGGTGACCACGGAATATGATTTCCCCTATACAGGNACCTATGTGGAGTTCACNATCCCACAGGACGGCATCTATGAATTTGAGGTGTGGGGCGGCGCTGGCGGGGATGCAAAAGNGGAGAANCTTGTGGCAGAGGGAGGTCTTGGCGGGCATTCTAAAGGCTATAAGAAGATGAAAAAAGGGGATGTGCTGTATGTTTATAACGGCGGAATGGCAAGCGGGACATCATCAGGAACAAATGGCGGTGCTTATGGCAACACCTATTCCAGTAACAAGCAGTACGGTGCAGGTGGAGGCGGCGCTACCCATGTGGCAACAAAATATGGTTCGTTAGGGTATACCAATGGGGTGAATTATTCCAACAGGGACAATGTGCTGATCGTGGCAGGCGGCGGTGGAGGCGGTGCAATAGACAATGGTACAATCCACAAAGGCGGGGATGGCGGAGGAGAAAGGGGCGGAGATGGTTCCGGCGGTGCCCTGGGAGGGCGGCAGATTTCCACATCGAGCAGCCCTTCCACAAACTTTGGTTCGGCACCCTCTTACGGTTCATCAAGCAGTACCTGCTATTCAGGTGGCGGTGGTGGATGGTTCGGCGGTAACTATGGCGTCCGGGGAGAATCCGGCGCAGGCGGTTCCGGGTATGTGGATGGCGTTGCACCTTTCACCCATAAAGGGAAGTATTACCCTGCGGAAACAGAGGCAGGGGTGAACAAAGGACACGGGAAAGCATTCATCAGATATGTGGAATGCGCATAGAACAGGAAACGGCACCGTAAAGGTGTTTTTTTAATGTCAAAATTTAAGGAGGCAAAGCATGAGAGAGATTGTAAACGGGATGCAGTACGCATTCGCAGCACTTGGTGGGGCGCTTGGGGCTGTCCTTGGAGGATGGGACGGTTTCCTTTACGGCCTGATCGTATTTGTAGTGGTGGATTACCTGACCGGGCTTATGGCGGCGGCAGTGGAGAAAAAGCTGTCAAGCGAGGTGGGCTTCCATGGGATCATTAAGAAGATAGTTATTTTCTGTCTGGTGGCGGTGGGGCATATCATAGACACCTATATCATACAGAACGGGAGCGTCCTTCGGACNGCGGTTATCTTCTTTTACCTGTCTAACGAGGGTATCTCCATTTTAGAGAATGCCGCCCGCATCGGGATTCCGGTGCCGGAGAAGCTAAAGGCGGTGTTGGAGCAGTTACAGAAGAAAGATGAAACATGATCTTTGACGGGCGGCATCAGTGAAAGCTGGTGCCTTTTTTCATGCACAAAAAAGAAAGAGAGGGATTTTCAATGAAACTGATCCAGAATTATCTGACCGAATCCGGCTGCTATAAGGCAGGCCGCACAATCTCCGTAAAGGGGCTTATGATCCATTCCGTGGGATGCCCGCAGCCGAAGGCAGCCGCATTTATGAACAACTGGAATAAGCCGGGGGCAACCGCCTGCGTCCATGCGATAGTGGAGCCGGGCGGGAATGTATACCAGACGCTTCCNTGGAACCACAGGGGCTGGCATTGCGGCGGTGGCGGGAACAACACCCATATCGGTGTGGAAATGACGGAGCCTGCCACGATCCGGTATACCGGCGGGGCAAACTGGACGGAGACCGGGGACGGCAGTAATACAAGGGAGCATGTGCTCGCAACCTATCATAACGCGGTGGAGCTGTTTGCATACCTTTGTGCGCAGTACGGCCTTGACCCTCTGGCAGATGGCGTGGTCATCAGCCACAGCGAGGGGCATAAGAGGGGCATTGCCAGCAACCACGGGGACGTGGAGCATCTCTGGTCTAAGTTCGGCCTTTCCATGGCNCAGTTCCGCAGGGANATTAAAGCGGCAATGGANGCGGGAGAAAATAGAGCCCCGGTATCCGGCGCACAGNCTTATACAGGGATCATGGGAAAAGCGGCNGCAGGTATCGGGCAGATGGCGGCCTATCTGAAAGAGAAAAATCCGTCTGTGGAAAAGTCCGTTCTGGATATGCTCCCGCTGTATCTTTCGGAGGGAGAGGCCGAGGGTGTGCGCGGCGATATTGCCTTTGCACAGTCCTGTCTGGAAACCGGGAACTTCACTTTTTCCGGCTCCGCTGTCACCCTTGGCCAGAATAATTTCTGCGGTATGGGTGTCACGGGTAACGGTATGAAAGGCAATTCCTTTGACACGCCACAGGTTGGCATCCGGGCGCAGATACAGCACTTAAAGGCGTATGCCTGCAAAGATAGTCTGGTAAATGCCTGCACTGATCCCCGCTTTCCGTATGTAGCCCGTGGCTGTGCGCCTTATGTGGAGTGGCTGGGGATTCAGGAAAACCCGCAGGGCAGGGGCTGGGCCGCCGGTGCCGGGTATGGCGGAAAGATTCTTTCTATATTAAGTAAGGTCTTGGAGATGCCGGATACCAAAAAAGAAGCTCCCACCTATACGGTCAAAAGGAATGATACTTTGTGGAGCATTGCGGCAGGCCAGCTTGGCAATGGCCGCAGATATAAAGAGATCAAGGAGCTGAACGGGCTGGCCTCGGACGTGATCTTTGCCGGGCAGGTCTTGAAGCTGCCGGACTGATGGCGGGAGGCAGCGGCTATGATGACGGATGTGCAAAAAGAGAAAATANGGTACTGGCGCATGGAGGGCCTTGGCTATGGCGGGATNGCCGCCCGGCTGGGGCTTTCCGAAAATACGGTCAAGAGCTTCTGCAGGCGTAATGATTTAACCGGGACAGCAGCAAAGGAGGCGTCTACGGTCTGCCGCCATTGCGGCCAGCCCCTTGCCAAGTCTCCGGGGCGGAAAGGGAGAAAGTTCTGCTGTGAAGCCTGCCGCCGGGCATGGTGGAAAGCCAACCCGGAGCTTGTGGAACGGAAAGCATTTTACCTTTTAACCTGCGCCCGCTGTGGGAAGGAGTTTGAGAGTTATGGAAATAAGAGCCGGAAATATTGTTCCCATGCCTGTTATATCGCGGCGCGGTTCGGGGAAGGGGGCAGCCATGACGAAGGAGCAGTTTGAGAGGGAGAAAAAGTATCAGGCGGCCCTTGCCGTGGCCCGTTCCATGCTCCGGCAGGGGGTGATAAATGAAGCCGACCTGCGGCGCATAGAAGCCCGGTTAAAAGAAAAGTTCAAGCCGGTTTTAGGTGGATTTTTATTGTGAAAATCCTTTCTTTTCCGGTTCGCTTCCTATAACATCAGTGACCAGAAAGGAGGGCGTATTTATGGGACGCACAATACAGAGAGTCAATTTTACAGCGGTACAGCAGGCCCCGAAACAGAAGCGCGTGGCCGCTTATGCGCGGGTATCGAATGGCAAGGAAACAATGCTCCATTCCCTGTCGGCGCAGGTCAGCTATTACAGCAGCCTGATCCAGAAAACGCCGGGCTGGGATTATGCTGGTGTCTATGCGGATGAAGCCATATCCGGCACAAAGAATACGCGCGGGGAATTTCAGAAACTGCTGGCAGACTGCCGGGCTGGTAAGATTGATATGATAATCACTAAATCCATTTCCCGGTTTGCCCGCAATACGGTCACGACCCTAAAGGTGATACGGGAGCTGCGGCTGATCGGCGTGGATGTGTACTTTGAAGAACAGAATATTTACACTTTAGGCGAGGAGGGAGAGTTCATACTTACCCTTCTCGCTGCGTATGCGGAGGAGGAAGCCCGCTCGGCATCAGAAAATATCAGGTGGAAGGTGAACGCCAATTTCAGGGAAGGCCGCCTCTGGTCTACTATCATGTATGGATACCGGATTCAGAATGGCAGGCTGGTGGTAGTGCCGGAGGAGGCAGAAATGCTCAGAAAGGCCGCACAGGTGTATTTGAGCGGTGGAACGCAGAGAGACCTGCGGAACCTGTTTGTGGAAGCCGGGGTGCATGGACGGCGGGGAAATGTGATGACCGGAATCCAGATACTGGAGCTTTTATGCAACGAGAAGATCATCGGGAACCTGCTATTGCAGAAAACCTATGTGGCAGACCCTATCACAAAGGCCAAGAAGATCAATGGCGGGGAACTGCAGAAATATTTCGTGGAGAACAGCCATGAAGCAATCCTTGACCGGGCTACTTATGAAAAAATTCTGGCAGAACGCGCCCGGAGAGCAAAAGCCTTTGGAGGTAATGCAGAAAAGTATCCATTTTCAAAAAGGATCACCTGCGGGGCTTGCGGGAGACATTTTTTAAGACATTTATGGTATGGGGACAAGTATCAGTGGATATGCCGGACGCATTGTGTTGAGGGCGCGGGCCACTGTATGAGGCTGGGGATTTCGGAGGAAACTTTGAAAAGCCTTTCCGCAGAGGTTATGGGGATACCGGAGTTTGACGGTGGTTTATTCAGGGAGCAGGTGGAGGAGATTTTTGTACCGGAGGATGATAAGCTCATATACAGGTTTTTTGACGGGCGTACTGTTACAAAAACATGGATAAGGCCACGGAAAGGGCCGCACCGGGGAAGAAAGGAGGGCATGGCATGACGGAGCAAACGCTGAAAGTTACTGTGATACCGGCAAAGAAAGACATTCCGGTCAATATGGCTGGCGGGGAAGAAAAGAAGCGCCCGCGGGTGGCGGCCTATGCCCGTGTATCCACCAACCTTGAAGAACAGCTTACCAGCTACGAGGCGCAGGTAGATTATTATACAAGATATATTCAGTCAAAGGAAGAATGGGACTTCGTGGAAGTGTATACCGACGAAGGAATATCTGCGACCAATACCAAGAAGCGCGACGGCTTTAACCGCATGGTGGCGGATGCGCTGGCGGGTAAGATAGACATTATCATTACCAAGTCAATCAGCCGGTTTGCCCGCAACACAGTGGATACCCTGACAACGGTAAGGAGGCTCAAAGAAAAGGGGATTGAGGTTTTCTTTGAAAAAGAAAATATCCGCACCCTTGACGGGAAGGGCGAGCTGCTCATTACCATTATGTCCTCGCTGGCGCAGGAAGAAAGCCGCTCCATTTCCGAGAACGTAACATGGGGCCAGCGGAAACGCTTTGCAGACGGCAAGGTAAGCCTGCCCTACGGACAGTTCCTTGGATACAGGAAAGGCCCGGATAACCTGCCGGAGATCGTGGAGGAGGAAGCGGTCACAGTGCGCCTGATATACCGGCTGTTCCTTTATGGAAAATCTCCCTCAGCCATTGCCAGCTATCTTACGGGCGAAGGGATTCTGACGCCGGGCGGGAAAAACAGGTGGCGGGCAGCTACGGTGGAGAGCATTCTTACCAATGAAAAGTATAAGGGGGATGCACTACTGCAAAAGAATTTCACAGTGGATTTTCTTACAAAGAAAACGAAGCTCAATGAAGGCGAGGTTCCGCAGTATTATGTAGCGAACAGCCACCCGGCTATTATTGCTCCGGAAATATTTGACCTCGTACAGTATGAAATGAAGCGGCGCAAGACAGACGGGCGGTTTACAAGCTGCACACATCCTTTTTCCGGGAAGATCGTCTGCGGGCATTGCGGCGGCTACTATGGCAGTAAGGTATGGCATTCCAACACCCCGAACCGGGTGCTGGTATGGCAGTGCAACGAGAAGCACCGGGGCCAGCACTGTAAAACGCCACATTTGACGGAGGCGGAAATCCGCCGGGCATTCCTTACGGCATTTAACCGGATACTTGCGGGCAGGGAAGAAATCATNGAAGNATACCGGGAGATCATNGNGGCGCTNACNGATACACAGNGANNTNGATACNGANCAGGAGCNGCTTGAAAGCGAANGNGAGGTNNCNATGGAGCTGATCCGNAANGTTATTNNNGANAATGCACATAAGGCNATGGATCAGGGGGAATATGAGCGGAAGTATNCCGGATACTGNGAGCGGCATGAGGCGGCAAGGAAGCGGCTGGCGGAGATCGGGGAGCTCCGGTTAGAGCGCAATGTCAAGCGCACAAAGATTTCCATGTTCCTNGAAAGGCTGGNNNANAGCGCCGAGCTGGTNACGGAATTTGACGAGGANCTNTGGTATTCCACNGTGGACTTCGTAACGGTNTATGAAGATATGCGGATGGTGTTCACTTTCCGCGACGGNAATACNGTTGAGATAAAGAAANGNGANTGGAGGGCGGCATAATGGAAACAGCAGGTAAAAAGATAAGGGTGGCAATGTACTGCCGGATGGGTACTGATACGGATAGCAGGCAGGNGCCGGGAATGCAGAAAAGGTGGCGCATCCCGCAGAGTAATCCGCCAGCAGACTATCCAAAAATAGAGAAGGCCTTTGAAAGCAGGCGCATACTATAATATGAGATAATACAAGCCCGCAGGTTCCGATATTGAGAGCCTGCGGGCTTTTCGCCGTTTACAAAGTATTCTTTTTACGATAGAATACAAGCTGTAAGGGGTGTTCATTTTTGGGATATGAAAACACAAGATATAGTGGTTGGTGAGAAAATATGGTGAGAATAGACACCCTATCTTGTACTTTTTCCGTTGAGAAGTATCCGCTATAGTTGTATTAAAGTTTGTCGGGAAATATGGATGGAATGAAAAGGAATGGTTTTGGGGAGGAGTTTGGCTTCCCGGAAGCGGGTGTCTATTTTCGTAAATGGGTTTTCACTAAGCTGTTCCTGATATTCCATGTAATGAAAAAAAGCTTTCAAACTCGCAATTTTGCGTTTTACGGTTTTGGGTTTATATTGTTTGTGCAGGTCAGTGATGAATTTATCCACTGTGTTTTTGGCAGTACAGTCCGTGGTATCGGAACAAAAGAGTTCATATTGTTTTAAGTCAATGCGGTATGCCTTTAAGGTTTTGGCATTTAGGCGTTTACGNTATTCGCAGTATTCAAGATATTCAGCAATATGTTTGTTGAATGAATTCATAGGTCATCTCTCCTTAGTTTTCTTTTTATTATGAATTTTCTTATTTCTGTTGTCTAAAGTATTTAAGAAAGGTAATATTTGGATAAGAAAATTCCTGATATTGATAAGAAAAGGCAAGTAAAGCATAAGGCTGGGATGATCATTCGCTGATATTTCAGGCAGAGGCTTCAAGTCGAGTGTATCTTACACGTAATGGGCACGGAGAATACGGCTTTCTTACTATGCCTGAGATAGATGTGCTTGACAGATGCCGGGCGTTTTTTATGCAAGTCTTAAAAACTGCAAACTTCTGATTGCAATTCCCCGCATTTCATGCTACCATAATTCAAAGCATATTTTTCTATTAAACATATTTATTATCTATGTATCTAAATCAATTTTCAGAAAATCCATGCTTTTAATCACTTTTATCATTTAAATAAGCAGGAGACTCTGAAAAAGTTCTCCTGTAATATGAGGAGGACAAAAAATGAATAAAAAACGAAAAGTAATGCCAAAAGCGGCAAAAGGTGTAAAGCAGAAAGAATCAGCGAAGAGGAGAACGACAGTAAAACAGAAGGCAGCAGAGAAGCCGAAAGCACGTCAGCACTACAAAGATACAGTGTTTCGTATGATTTTTAACGACAGGGAAAATCTTTTGAGCCTTTATAATGCAGTGAATGGAACAGCTTATACGGAAGTGGACAACCTTTAGATTACAACACTGGAAAATGCGATCTACATTAATTATAAAAATGACGTTTCCTTTGTATTCGGTTTTGAGCTGATGCTTTATGAACACCAGTCAACCGTGAATCCCAATATGCCGTTGCGGGATCTGACCTATGTCACAACGATACTGCAGAAGTTGACTAGCGACGAAAACCTATATGGGCAGAAACTGGTCAGACTGCCATCCCCAAGGTTTGTAGTGTTTTATAATGGAACTGATCCTCAGCCGGTGAAGCAGGTTTTACGGTTATCGGACGCCTTTTTAAAGAAACAGGAACAACCTGAACTTGAACTGTTGGTGACAGTTTATAACATCAATTGGGGATATAATAAAGAGCTGATGAAAGCGTGCCGTTTATTAGAAGAATATGCACAGTATGTTGATCAGGTAAGACGGTTTGCCGGTATGATGTCTTTTGAAGAAGCGGTAGAAAAGGCAGTGGACTACTGCATCAGGAATGATATTCTGGCGGACTTCCTAACCAAAAACCGTGCGGAGGCGATAGCAGTGAGCATATTTGAATATGATGAAGAGAAGCATATGAGAAGCGAGCGGGAAGAAGGAATAAGACAGGGAATTGAGCAGGGAATCAAGCAAGGAAAGGAACAAGGAATTGATCAGGGAATTGAACTAAAATTATTTCTTCTTGTCTGCAAAAAGCTTGCCAAAGGAAAAACAGTAGCAGAAATAGCTGAAGCGCTTGAAGAACCTGAAGATGTGATACATACATTGTGTGAGAGGGCAGCAGTATATGCTCCTGAATTTGATGAGAAAAAAATAAGGGAAGACTGGTGCAGTGGGAAATAGCAGTTGCAAGGCTTGGTGACAAGAACAACTTGTATTCGATGGGCATTAGTCATCCCCACATTTAGATCTACGCGCTAACAAAGACTCAAGCATTTCTCCAAGGGTATTCAGATCAGCCGAAAGTATTTCCAATTCTTCTTCATTAAGGCATTCTGCAAGTTGACAAGCTATAGTTGATAGAATATAGAGACTTTGACAGTTGTTTTTCATGATTCGTCCTGTGGAGGTTATTTATATAATATATGTTGGAAATTGTTGAAATGTGAGGTATTATTTATTTGATATAAAGATTAAAAATAAAAGAAAAATTCAGAAAATTACAGAGAAAGAGGCAATACAGAAACTTCTTTGGCTTCTTGTGTATTGAAGAAGATAGGGCGATTGTCACGAGTGTGCAGATAGTGCATCTGATATTGCAGGAAATTATTAGGGAAACGCTGTTGAAAGAGGAGTATATATAATGGGGAATTTAAATAAGCTGAGTGTGTTTATTAGTCTGGTTTTGAGACACAAGCCGGAGGAAGCCCACATTGCATTGGATGAGCATGGATGGGCTAATGTGGAAGAACTATTGGCTGGTATCAATGATACCGGAAGAAAAATTGATATGAAAATATTAGAAGAGATTGTTAGGACAGATAACAAACAGAGATATTCTTTTAACGAAGATAAGACGCTGATTCGAGCAAATCAAGGTCATTCTATTCCGGTAGATGTTGAATTAGAAGAAAAGCAGCCTCCCCAATTTTTGTATCATGGCACAGCGGACCGTTTTCTTGAATCTATTATGATAGAGGGGCTAAAACCAATGAGCCGATTATATGTACATTTATCAAAAGATGAAGAAACGGCTGTGAAGGTTGGAAAAAGGCATGGTAATCCGGTTGTTTTGAAAATTAGTGCTGAAGAGATGTATCATGACGGGAAAAAATTTTATCTGTCTCAGAATGGTGTATGGCTTACAAAATATATAGAAAAGAAATATATTGAAGTGAAATAATACGATATTTCATCCGGTTTTTGAAACTGTTGGATCTTGAAAAATAATTGCATCCGGGGGATTGTAAGTAAAAAAGAAAAAGCATATTAAAAGAACACTCACCAACATACCTAGTATAGATGTGTAAGACTCCAGCCGGTGGGACAATGTGAGTCTGTAAGAAAACCAAAAGGCGATCACAATGCTCAAAATGAAAATACTGATATCCAAAATAAAAACATTTTCACCAAGGATATAGGTATAAGCATAGTAAAAAAGCGGGATTAGAAACGCGCCCATTAAAATTCCAAAACATAAAGCGGAAGTAATACAGGAGTATTCTTTGCGGAATTTTAAAATCATTATAAGAGAGTAAATCAACATTGGGAAGAATAACAGCTTCATATGTTCCCAGATGGATTCATTAATTGGCGTAAAATACCCAACAATACGATTGCTCCCGGTCCAGTCATATGAAAAATGAGCAAGCGTTCCTGCGATAACAACAAAAATGATCCCTATAATTGTGTATTGTTTTAAGTGTTTCATAGAAATTACCTCATAAATAGTATGTGAGGTTGAGAAACTATTATGTGTTTTAGCAAAAAATAATACAGAAAGGATAAAAACGCTGCGTTTCTAAGGGAATCAAATGTTATTTCATTTGTGGTGAATCGAATATTATTATTTATTTGATTCACCACAATGCTTTAATTCAGCCTGTAAATCATAAAATTCAGATATGCAGCAAACAAACACCACAGCAGATATGGAATCTGCAGATATGAAGATAACCGGTTTATTTGATAAAACTTATAAATCATAAGTGTTATTAAAGCAATCATTACCAGCAGCCATAGGAAAGCAAATAAGAATAGAGAAAATCTAAAAAAGATGATGCTCCACCAAAAGTTGAAAAATAATTGAAGAGCATAAGTTTTTAAAGCGCTCTCTTTATTGGGGCTATTGGAGTCATAAATTATGTAAGATGAAATTCCCATTAAAATATAAAGAATAAACCATACGATAGGAAAGATGTAGCCGGGAGGGCTAAGTGCAGGTTTGTTTATTTGGGAATACAGCGACGTTCCTCCGCTGATAAGAGCTGATAATGATCCAACGGCAATAGGAATAAGGATAGCGATGATCAATTCACTTTTATTCTTTATTTTCATGATATTTCACTTTTCTTTTTCGCTTATAATTTGTTTTATTATATGAGGCTTTATGGAACAATATGAGTGTACAGAGAATTGCAAATTAATAATTGCATGCCCTGTGCAATTACTTGTGAAAAATAGTAAAATTATTTTATTAAAGCTCATAAACCGCTTGCGCAGACACAGTTCTTATGTTATAGTCTAACTATCTAAATCTATTTATGAAATTTCATGTGCGCATATCAGGCTTTTCGCCGGACATTTCAACACATTTATTTCAGGTACAGGCGGAAGGTATAGATATGATTTCTCCTGTACAGACAGGAGGGAAACATGAAAAACAAAGAATTTATGGAAGAGTCATCTGTCTTTCAGGCGACGGATGTCAGCAGCAAACAGATTTTTGGAAATCATACATTGTGTGCGCAGTTTCTGAGGGAATATTCGGGGTTATCGCTATTTGCCAATGTGCAGCCGGAGGATATTGAAGACGTTTCAGAGCGATATCATCTGTTCCGCGAGGTGGAGCTGAATGCGGATACAGTCAAGAAAGTGCGCGTAAGAAATCTTTCGGAAGGTGAACTGCAGGACATCTATGTAATTTCCCTGATTGAGCACAAGAGCGCGGTGGATTATGACGTAACCATGCAGATATTAAAGTACATGGTATGCATCTGGGAGAATTACGTCAAGGAGATGGAGGAAGCGGAGCTTTGCAGAAGAGAGATGTGTAGTGTGAAAGCAGGTTCGGATGAATCGGATGAAACAGAACCTGCCGGAGACGGTCAAAAACGCAGTAAGCCAAGGAAGCATAGAGGAATCAACAAACGTAAAAACTTCCGCTACCCGCCGATCTATCCGATTGTGTACTATGAAGGGGTTGGAGAATGGACAGCTGCGCGGAATCTTAAGGAAAGGATTCTGCTCGGAGATCTGTTTCAGGCATACATACCGGACATTACCTATAAACTTGTAAGGACAAGGGAATACTCCAATGAGGAATTGTTATCAAAGGATGATGCGATTTCACTGGTGATGTTGCTCGACAGGATACAGCAGGCGGAGGATATTCACGAACTCTCAAAAGTTACCACAGGACATATGAAAGAGATTTTCCAGAGAGCGTCGGCTGACGTGGCTGCAATAATCACCGCAATTGTGGTGAGCCTGTGCGAAAGGGTAAACCTGCCGAAAGAGGAAGCTGATGAGATTATAAAAGGAATGAGAGGCAGCAACATGGGGATTTTGTTTGAAAATATGGAGAAAATGGATATTCAGTTAGAACGCCGCAGGACAGAGGAACAGAGGCAGAAGACAGAGGAAGAAAGACGAAAAACCGAGGAACAAAAACGGAAGACCGAGGAAGAAAGACGGAAGACCGAGGAGCAAAAGCGAAAAACCGAAGAGCAAAAGCGAAAAACCGAAGAGCAAAAGCGAAAGACCGAGGAACAAAAACGAAAGACCGAGGAGCAGAGACAGCGCGCAGAGAAAGCTGAAAAGGATAAACAGGACTTATACCGTATTCTTATTTCAACCTACAGAAAACAGGGGATGGAACAAGAGCACGTGAAAGGGCAGCTTATAACAGAGTTAAAACTGGAAGAAAAAGAGATCGACAAACTGATAGAAATGTTTTGGGACAAATAAAAGATTCATAGTCTGACGATCTGTATTTTTGATATTATAATAATACAGGAGGAAGGCGTTTATGCGGGAATGGTTATATGCCCTGTTGGTGAACAGGAAGGTCGGGATAGCGCAGCGTTATCACAGGGCACACGATGGTAGAGTGGGCATAGGAAGGCTTATTTCTTATGCCTATTTGTTATGGCTGAATAGAGCATATTATCTGCTGTTCTGCCGGTGGCTGGGCGCGCCTATTGCGATCCCTATCTATGAGGAACAAAAACTTCCAATAAAAACTCCGGAAAATATGCTGGTCAGACATCCCATGCCGGAGCCGCTGGCAGAAAAGCTGATGGCATATGATATCGTTTCGTTTGATATTTTTGATACGCTGTTCTTCAGATCATTTTTCGAACCGACGGATTTGTTTTATATCGTTGGACAGAAATTTGGATATATGGATTTTAAGC
>WFLX010099757.1_pt1 | contig 13482 bp, 11 predicted proteins | sample 4967041 | NCBI WGS metagenome assembly WFLX01 (sample SAMN12857096, study PRJNA449069) | gut metagenome | isolation source: stool from male and female vole | host: Microtus ochrogaster | place: USA:Florida | collected 2017
GCCTGCCATCCGTTCTTCACGGGAAAGCAGAAACTGGTTGACACCGCAGGCCGTATCGACCGCTTCAACAAGCGTTACGGTCTCAATCAGGCAAAATAAACCGCCTGCAAAAACAAAAAAAATCCTTCCGTATGGAAGGATTTTTTTTGCCCTGACAGAACGTTACCGGGGATCATCTGATTTAAGCACCATCGCTTTCTTGTATTCGGCACTCGCCACGCTGAACAAATCGACATCGGGAACGGCATCAAGCATTGTCACCTGCCCCTCAAATTCCACGCCGTCCGCGATACGGATATGCGATGTCGTCACGTTCCCGACCACCTTGCTGCCCGCACACATCTCCACGCGCTCGGCTGCTTTCATGTCGCCCGTGACCTTCCCCGAAATGACGATTGCGTTCGCCTCAATAGAGTTGACGTTGCACACGCCCGTCCTCTCAATTTCCAAATCGCCCGTCGCCTGAATTGGTCCGCCGGTAAACGTCCCCGTAATGACAAGGTTGTCCGTAAAGGCAATCATTCCGTCAAATTCTGTTTCCCTGCCGAGTACGGTTATGTTTTTTCTCTGCTTTTGTACCGTCCCGTTTTTTTCCTTTTCCATATGCACAGTTTATACTATTTTCAGTAGAAAATCTACCCGTTGTCCGCGCGACCTATCATTTTCTGCCAGACGACAGAAAATCATCCGCCGAAATACCACACCTGAGGAACACTGACTGTAATACTGAATAATGCGGCTGATGCCAAAACACAGTCCGCCGCACACGAACGCCTACCGCACGGGAAGATCCCACAGTGCCTTTCTCAGTTCCTGTCCCGCGCGGAACACTGCCACATAATGCGGCGCGACAGAAACCGGGTCGCCAGTCCTGGGATTACGAGCCTTAGAACGCCCCTTGCGCAGGCGAGGCTCAAACGTGCCGAAACCACGAAGCTCAATCGTTGCGCCAGATTCCAACGAATCCTTCAGTTCGACCAACAGCAAATCAAGGACATCTTGCACGATATGCTTCTCACATTTTGCGATCTTCTGATATACTGATTCAACCAAGACGCCCTTCGTTATCTTTTTATCAGCCATACCACTCCTCGCAAAATCAAAACAACGCAAAGCAAACTGCGGTGTCACGCCAACGCAACACCGCCGTATGCCTGCCCAACCTAGTTTGCCGCTACCGCAAATGAAACATTGTACAGTTTCATCATGCGCGACTTCTTGCGGGAAACAGCGTTACGAGTAAGAACACCCTTGCTACGCGCAGAATCGAGCTTAGAAACGAGTGTCCTAAGTTTATCCTGTGCATCTGCCTGATCCTTCTTCTGAACCGCCGCCACAAACTGCTTGGCAATGGTACGACATTCGCTCTTGATCGCCTTGTTGTGCAAGCGGCGAACTTCACTCTGTGCATGCCTTTTTTCCGCAGATGATTTCTTTCCTGTCAAAGGAGACACCTCCATACAAAAACTTATCATTATTGTAACAAACCGCCCATGTATAGTCAAGAGGTAGCCAAACAGAACACCGCCTTACTGCCCATAGCAGGCCTCCCGGTATCTTGACACCACCGCTCCTCTTGCAGTATAGTTATTACATAATCGATTATTTTGGAGGCTCACATGGCTGGNGCAAGCAAGAACTCTCGAACGACCGTTGCGACACAGAAATTCATGTGTCCGTNCGGTGGCGAAATCGCGATGAAGACATTGATGGAAAACGGCAGATTGCGCAACCTCGCCGAATGTCCCAAATGCAAGCGTGTCGAGCGCCGTCCGAAAGATTTTAAATAATTCGAAACGACGTTCAATGCAAAACATCCCCGTGGCTTGGTATCGTACACTGCAAGCCACGGGGATGTTTCATTTCCTGCGCCTATGTCATGCCATATTCCGCCACTCATCAAGCTGCGCTTGAATCAGTTCCCTGCTTTTTTCCAGTAGTTTTGTCTGCGCGTCCTTGCCTTCCGGCACAGGAAACACACCAAGCACTTTGACGCGATACCAGCCGTTATGCAATTTTTGGAAAATCGTGCGCAAATTATTGATGCGGTAGCCGCCGTCAAGCGCACACACCGCGACGGGAAGCGGCGCAGCGGCACACAAACGACGGAATCCCGCAGTGTAAAACGTTCCCAACGAACCGTCCTTGCTGCGCGTTCCCTCAGGAAATATCACCGGAATCTGACCGCGCTCCATTACGCGCGCGCCGAACGCATCCAATGTCTCCATAGCCACCGAAGGCTTGCCGCGCCGGGGAATCATGCAGTGCTCCTCCACGCGCAACATTTCAGAAACAAGCGGCACATGGCGCGCAAGATTATCCTTTGCCACAAAACGGATCTCAGCATTGCGGAAAAAATTCATGTAGAGCGCAATATCTATCAAGCTCTGATGATTTGAAATAATCATGAACTGCCGGGGGAGTTTTTCGCGGTTGTCGTCATAGCCGACAAAATTAAAATGCTTGTAGGTCTTAAAAATCACGAACACGCGGTGCGAACACACCGTCCTGATATAATGCGAAATGGCAAGGCTCCATTTTTTGGAAATGGGATAGGCAATAATATTCAGCATTGCCGGAATTCCCACCGTCAGCAAACAACACGACAGCGTGATGACATTAGATAAAAAATTGAGCATAGCCCATTCTAAACCGAAACGGCACAGATGTCAAACTATATCATATCGCCCACCGCGCCCAGAATCTCATTGAGCGGCGCGTACATTTTTTTGCAGTCGGGAATGCTGTGCAGAAATATCTGCCCGTACCGTTTTTCCATAATCCTGCGGTCAAGACAGACAACGACACCCCGGTCGTCACCACGGCGAATCAGGCGACCGACTCCCTGCCGGAATTTAATCACCGCCTGCGGAACGCTCAATTCCATAAACGGGCTGCCTCCGCGCTGCTGAATCAGCTCGGAACGGGCGGTGAATACGGGATCGCTCGGAACATCAAAGGGCAGCTTGACGATAATGACCTGACTCAACGAATCACCCGGCACATCCACGCCTTCCCAGAACGAATCCGTGGCAAACAACACGCTGCCCGTGTCGTCCTTGAACGCATTGAGCAGCCGAAACCGCTCGTCGTCCCCCTGCTTCAGAACCGTTATGCCAAGCGAACGCAGGCGGNAACGTGCCGTCGCACACGCATGACGCAACGAATCGTATGCCGTGAAAAGCACCAGCGTCCGNCCGCCCGCCGCCTGAATCAGGCGCACGATCGCATCCTCAAGATATGGCTGAAAATGNTCGCTGTCAGAAAACGGCGCGTCGTTAGGAACGGCAAATAAGAGATTTTTTTTGTACGGAAACGGCGACGGAAAATTGCCGCTCAAAAGCCGATCGTGCTCCACAAAGCCCACGCCCGTGCGCCGCTTCCAGAACGAAAAATTGCCACCGATGCAGAGCGTCGCCGACATACAGACGACCGTATCCATCGGCTCAAACACGCCGCCGTGCATGAGCGGCGCAATATCAAGCGGCGACTGAAACAACTGGACGAAAAACGGCGAATCGTAATGCTTCGCAAGCTCAGGATTCATCCGCTGCCGCTGCATCCAGTACACCGATTCGGGATGCTCGTCCCAGTCGCGGAAATTCTTGCAGAGTGCCGCCATGCCGTCCAAACGACCCAGCACCGATTTTGTCTCGCGCACGACCGCATTGTCCGCATCGTCTTCGGGAATCCCCGCGATCATCTCGCGCATGAGAGCCGTCAAATTCGCGATATGCCGCTGCACGTCAGCGAGCGCGGCAAGGACACTGCCGAAGCGCGACGCATTCTGCGCAAACAACCGCACCGAAAAATCCCGGTCCATCATTTCCATGGCGGCATCTTCCAACACTGCAAAGGCATTTTTTATCCGGCTGATTTCCGCCTGNGCCTCGGCAGTATGATCTTCCTGCACCGAAAGCGCGGCAACCGTAAACAANAATCCCGCCGCCGCAGACTTCCGCGTGCGGAACAGCAGGTTGAGCTGCTTGCTGATTTTAAAGCGGTGCAGCGTCTCACTGAAAAAACTGGTTGCCGCGTCCTCAATGCCGTGTGTCTCGTCAAACACCAGGCGACGATACGGAGGAAGCACTGCCGTGTCATCATAACCGATGCCGGAACTGCGCGACTCGATGTCCGCGAACAAAAGGTGATGGTTCACCACGAGCAGATTTGCGTCCGCCGCATCCTTTCGCACGCGCATCACAAAGCATTTTTCGCGGAACGCACAGCGCATTCCCGCGCATAAATCGACCTCCGAATTCACGCGCGACCAGACACTTTCCGGAGGCATGAACGAAAGGTCGGCGCGATTTCCCGTTCTGGATTCCTTTGCCCATGCCACAATGCGGTCAAAAATCTCCTGATCCTCGCTGAACAAATCGCGCTCTCTGCCTGCATCGTCGAGCCGCCGCAGACACACATAATGCTGCCGACCTTTCACCAAAACCGCCTTAACCGGCTTTCCGATGATTTTCTGCGCCAGCGGAACGTCTTTTTCAATGAGCTGCTGCTGAAGATTTATCGTCCCCGTGCTGATAACCACGCGCTCCTTGTTTTCCAACGCCCAGAGCATACTCGGCACCAGGTAGGCAAATGATTTTCCGACTCCCGTCCCGGCCTCAAACACGCCGACTGCATTGTCATTGAACGCGCGCGCAATGTTTTTCGTCAACGTTAACTGAACAGGCCGCTCTTCATATGCGGGATTAGAGACGGCGAACGGACCTTCAGCCGAAAGATAATATGCCACGCGATCTTCGTCCAGCCGCGTCATAACCGCCGGCTTGACCGGCTCCATCACCACGTAGACTTCACTCGCGCTATTATTGACGATAAAAAATCCCTGCGCATTCTCGGCACAGTCCGACGCAATCCGCAAGTCCGCGTCCGATGGATGCAGGTTCCCTGACGGATGATTGTGGATAAGCACCGATCCTTTCCGCGCCTCGGCATAATTAACGGGAACAGAATGCACATCGCCACGCGCGGCAGCTGTTACGGAAACGACAACGCCCGCTTCATCTATCACGCCGGAAAAAAACACTTCATTCCCGTCCGCTTCAATAATCCGGCGTCTTATCTCTTCCCGTACCGCATCTGAAAACCTGTTCCGCACATCCATATGCAATAAAAAAGGCTTGCAGCCAACCGACCACAAGCCTCTCTCCATCTCCTAGCAGAATTGAACTGCTGTTGTCGGGATGAAAACCCGATGTCCTAACCACTAGACGAAGGAGACATCCGCCACTCTGTGACGCTGTTACTATATCAAAAGCAAACGGTTTCGTCAAGTGCTTTGCCTGCCGATGCCATCGATTTTTACATTCCCATGCCCATTTTCTTGACAATCTTCTCATGCAACGCCGCGCAGTCCGCATCCTCCAAGCCAAGTTGTTCGGCAGCTGTCACGTCTGCCAATGCCTTGCTGTCATCGCCCAGCTTGAAATACGAAACGGCACGGCGATAATGTGCATGAGACTGGTACTCGTTCAATTCCAGCGAATGAGAAAAAGCCCTAACGGCATCCTCGTTTTTGTCCATCACGCTGTACACAATACCCAAATAATAATATGAACGGAAGCCCTGCGGGTCATACTTGACGCTTTGCTGAAAATCTTCCAACGACTCTTCATACAAGCCCTTGGCAAAATACGCCATCCCCCGATGCTTTCTGATAACGGCAAGCACGGTATCCGAGGGAATCGGCTCACTGTCTAGAATCTGCGAATAAATCTGCAACGCGGTATCAAGCTCGCCGCTATTATGCGCGTGAATTGCCTCCAAAATCAAGTCATCAATCGTGCCGTGTACATACGGCGANACGCGTGAAATATGCCTGCTGTCATTTTTGATATTTTTTTCATGCGCTTCGCCCTGATACGTAAATTCGTCTACTTTCTCATAAAACGACGCACGGCGCGCGTTCACCTCACCCTGCAATTTGTTCTGATAGTCGCGAATTTCTTGAAAAATGATGTCGGCAAGGCTCAGACTAGCGTTCATTGAAGCAAGCTTGCGCCGTAATGGCATATCAAACGGCGTAAATTCCGTCTTATAAATAAGTTCATGCTCAACCTCTGCCCAAGCATCCTGCAAAATGGTACGCACCTGTATCTCGCAGACAAGATTATCGGGCAAAGACAAACCGCAGTTTTCAGGACGGCAATCGTCGGGAATAGCCACCAACACATGAATGGACTCATANCCAAATTCGCNGAAATTNTGCTCTGCACCTTTGTATTCCACTTCCTTCACGTCAAACTGCTGTTTTATCTGCTCAACAGCAAGCTGAATGTCTTCCAAAAATGCACAAATAACACGAATTCCCATCATGTCGGTAAGTGTCACCAACGTTTTCGATGTCTCCGCCTCGCCCGCTTTTTGGCGCAGAACCTTNCGATAATAACTCNTGAACGACTTTATGCGCGATTTATACGTCGGCAAAGAAGAAAGCCGTATTGAGTGCCGCAAACGAGTTTCAATACGCTCNAAAATTTCTGCAAAAATGGGGCAGTAGGNGTCATATAATTCTTGAATCTGCTGCTTTTTAGGATAAAGCCCCGTGTGTTCCATATATGTATTGTATCATTGATGTTTTGATAACGCAAACAATTATTTAAAAATAAAGACCGCCTCTATCATAGGCGGTCTTGTTAGCCGTGCTAACGATATGCAGAAATTTACTTATTTAGCGTCAGCTGCCTGTCCGCCATTCTGCTGAGCGTTAGATGAAGCCCCCTCATCCAAACTCGGCGTAAATGACTCTTCCGTAGCCATCTTCGCTTTTTCAAGATACCGATTCACCTGCTTGTTGCCAAAGCGGCTGAATTCGATATTCTGCTTTGCACGTTCGCGGGTACTTACGATACCCCACAAATCTTCGTCAGCAATATCGCGTTCAGAAGTAAGCTCTGCCTTGTCGTAAATAATCTTCACGTCTTTGAAGTAACCGATGTAGTCATCACCGATGTGAGAGGCATCACGCACGACCTGGAAACCAGCAAACTTGACAAACGGCAAGCCACGCGGATAAATCGGGTACACACGAATTTCACGTGTACGCACCTCTGAGATATAATCCGGGTTGTTCCATGTCAATGTNTTCCAACCGTCAAAACCGAGATACCCCATGAAATANCGACGTTCCTCAACTGTTGCACCACGATCATCCGTCTCATTGTCTTTGAGCAGGACATACAACGCATGCGGATAGTTCATCCCCATGGTGGTCACGGCAATTGACTTGAGCGTACCGACATTGCGGACAACACCATACGCCGGTGATCCTTGCGTCTCATCCTCATCTGCCTCAAACAAGAAACGCCCTGATGATTTCTGCTCATCGGTCTGTTCCTGACGATTTCCGTTCTCATCAGCGGTCGAAAGCGGCTCATAGACCGGAATATCAAACGGCGGAACAATCCTACAGTTTGCGTTGTATGCGCCCGACGGGAAAATAACATGGACACCCATGACATCTTTTCCAGCAAAAGGAACTTTCGCAGACTCTTTTACCGGCGCAGGCTTAACGATTGACTGTGACACGCTCACCGTATTGCGGGCAGAACTGTTGAGAACAACTTCCCATTCACCAATGTACAGGGATGTCTTCATCAAGTCTTTCTGTTCCTCGCTGAACGTTGCGCCGGCAGCACGACCATAATCCATAATGGTGCGTGAGTTCTGCGGCATCTCCACGTCGCTATCCGGCATCTTCACAGTCATGTCAGCNCTCAGCGTCGTGAAATCGATGAGCGTTGCTTCCGTAGCAAATGCAGCCGTACCGAAGAATGCCGCGATTGCAGCAGATAAAACCAAAGTTTTCTTCATTCGAAACTCCTTTCATTTATACAATTTGATGTATTCTTGTATACGTATTNAGTATCGCCGAAATACATCGTTTTGTCAACGATATTTTTACAGATTTTTTTGATTTATTCGACATATTTCCCATCAATGAAAAGCACGATGCTGTCCAAAGACGGAAAATTTTTCCGTATGTTCTCCTTGAAGAGTACGATGTCGCCGATCATGTCATCCGCCACTGCGTCCGCGGCGAGCAATTCCTTGGAAAGCCCCAGGTAGAGCGTCTTTCCGCGCAGGAAGCAGAATTCAGCCCGCGTCCCCAGCGCAAAGAGCGGACGNGCGCGGCGCGACTGCGGGCCGAGCAGCAGCTCATCAACGAACAGGGGGATGTTTCCCTGCACGGGACGCTGCGGCACATACCGCACTTCCATCACCCGGTCGCCCGAAGTGACGGACGGGAACACGAATACGCGGCGACGGGCCGCGGACGGCAGAAAACAAGCAAGCGAAACGGCGAACGCGCAGAGAACGACGGCACATACCGCCAGACGAAAACTGATTTTTTTCATTTGCTCCCCGTAAATCCGCGCGACCGCTCGAAATGCGTGACGAACGCGGCAAGTCCATTGTAAATGCCGAGCGAAAGCTTCTGCAAGTAGGCATTGTCCACGAGCAGTGCCGCCTCTTTCTGGTTGGAAAGGAAGCCGACTTCGACGAGCACCGCCGGCATATTTGAATTNTTGACGACAAACCATTCTTCCGCCTTGATGCCCCGCGCCGTGGCAAGGTTTCCCACCTGCGCCTGCAAGCCGTCCATGATGAATTTGGCAATCAGAATGCTCTCCGTGGTGAATTCCTCCTCCATCATCGAATTCATGATGTCAAAAAGGTTCTTGTCGTCGGTGGCATTTTTGTCCAGCACCGTGCGCCGCGTCCCCGGAGAAAGATACCAGACTTCGTAGCCGCTCGCCTTTTTGTCCAGCGATGAATTGACATGGATAGAGACGTACAAAATCGCCTCGCCTTCCTTCAGCTTGACGGAGTTGGCGATGTCGGTGCGCTGGGAAAGGGAAAGGAACGTGTCCGTGTCACGGGTCATCAGGATCTTCTTGTCGGGATAGGCGTTCTTGAGCCGCGAATAGAGCATTTTTCCCACGGCAAGGTTGACATCCTTTTCCTTGACGGTGATTTTCTTGCCGTTTATCGTATGCGTGTCCATCGCGCCGGGATCTTTTCCGCCATGACCGGGATCGATCAGCACCGCGCCGATATGATAGCCCGCGTCGTCGTGCGTCTGGGTGAACACCTTCTCCGCAAGGGAGAGGAACTGCTTGCTCACGTACAGCACGCCGTCACGGAGTTCGGGGGCGTCGGTGAGCGCAATCGTCTTGTAGTCCTGCAAGACGACGGCATCGCCCGCGCGGAACGAAAGCTGATGCCCGTTTTTCTCAAGGATTCCCGTGCCCGACAGCGAATCCCAGTACACCTGCGCGCCCGTCTTTTCTGCGGACGCGACAAGATTTTCGGTATTCTGCGCAAAGACAGCCNCAACGAGAACGACGATGACAAAAAAGCACAGTCTCTTTTTCATGATATACCGTCCGCCACATACAGCGCACCCTGGATTGAGCCGCGGAGAACCGCGCGCCAGAATAGGTCGGCACGTATAGCATACTGATTTTGCCGCAATTCGTCAAAGCGTCCGAGGACTTGGCGCAACGTGCCGTGATTCCAGTCGGTCTCANCGTCCGCGAAAGGCAATAACGGCGGCGGCAGAAGCGTGCTGACCGGCACGCCGGCAGGGATCAACGCGGAATCCGTGCAGGGATGTTTTTCGTATGCGTCCAGCGCGGCAGGAAATGCCGCCGGCGGAAAGCCCTGCTCGCCCACCTCGCACTCGCCGCGCAGGAAAGCATCGGTCTGCGGCGTATGCGGCACCAGCCGCACGGTAATCTGCTGTATCGCCGCATATGCCGCCTGCTCTGCCTGCGCGCGTGACGGCGCAACGGCGATGACATTGCCGCATTTCTGCACGTTGTTGCGCGGNAAAACCACGGCATCACCCGCAGCTACACGGGGAAANACGTCGCGCACGGACGGCAGCCGGGCGGCAGCTTCCANTCCCGTGACGGCGGCGACCGTCCCCGGAATGGAAACCCACGCGCGTTCGGCGCTCACCCGCGCACAGGGAATATCATACAGCGCAAACGGCTGCGCCTTTCCCGCGACCGACGGATGCGGCTGCCACGGAAGCGGAACGCGATGACGCACGAGGAAATCAGGCGTCTTGCCGAGCGCGACGAGCAGCGCCTGTTCGGTAAGGTCGCAACCAGACGCATAAGGATACGTCCAGCCGCTCATGTAGCCGCCGGAAAGCCTCGCCGCAATCTCGCCGACCATCGGTCCTGCGNCGGTATACTTGATGTCAGCCTTGGCAACACCGCAGGTCAGGCCGAGCGACTGAATGCCGAGCGCGAACGTCGCAATCAGCTCGTCCCGCGTCTTCTCGTCACCGGAAGACGGCATCGTGTGTCCCGTCTCAATGAAATACGGCGGATAACAGATATGGCGGTCGGCAAAGCCCGTAATGGTGAGCGTCCCGTTCCAGACAACCGCGTCAATGCTGTATTCCGCGCCGTCCATAACGTCCTCCAAAATCGCCCTGCCGGAACGGGAATGGCGCACCGCCTCGTCCAAAGCCCCCCGCAGTTCAGCGGCATCCCGTACCAGGCGGCAGCCGCGCCCGCCCATATTGTCCACCGGCTTTATCACCTGCGGATAACCGATTCCGTCCACCGCGCCGTCCGCCAAACTTGAAGCCGTCAGTTCCCTGAAACCGGGACTGGGAACGCCTGCCGCGGCAAAACAACGGCGCATCCGAGCCTTGTCGCTGGCGTTCAGGCACGCCTGATAGGAATGACCGCGCAGACCGCACCGCTCGGCGACAAACGCCACGTTCGCCGAAAAATCCGTCCCCGCCGTGAACACGGCGGCAAGCGGCTCCGCCCCTGACTGCAACGACTCAGCGAGCGCGGCAAGCGCGTCCCGATCCTTCAGATCAACCGGCACAAAACGATCGGCAAGCGGCGCACAGACCGCATCCGGGTTTCCGTCCACCACGACGGCGCGGTAGCCGAGGCGTTTCGCGGCAAGTATGGCGGGCTTCTGCATCAGCCCTGCGCCCAACAGCAAGATCGACTGCATCAGATGTCCCGCTCCTTCTTGCAGTAGATCTCAAACGTGTCGCCGAGCGCGAAAAAATGGCTCGCCGCCGTGAACAGCGACACCTTGAAACTGCTGATTTTCTGCCCTTTCCGCGCGGAGAGCTGGGGAAATCGTTCGGGATGATGCCCGGTCGAAACGATTTTCACCACCTTGAAGCCGTAAGGACGCAAGACCGACGCGGCACGGGCCGGCTCCCAGAGCGTGTAATGGTCGTCGGGGCTTTGGGCGAAGAATTTCTGCGGGCTGAACTTCGCCGACACGCCCGAAGCCGACGGCGTGGAAAACGCAAAGATTCCGCCCGGCTTGAGCATCTTGGACACCCCCCGCAGCACCGCGTCAAGGTCATGGAAATGCTCGATGACATACCACATCGTCACCGCGTCGAACACCGGGATGCCGAATTCTGCCACCGGGTCGAACGCAGGGAACTGCGCCACGGCGGCAGGATAATGCAGATGCTCCTGCACGTAGGCGACCGCCTCAGGAGCGATGTCCGTGCCGTAGACCTGCCAGCCCGCGTCGTTCGCCGCGTCAAGATACGGGCCATAGGCGCAGCCGACATCGAGCACGGTGGGCGTAACCGCCTTGTGCGCGTTCCGGTACAAGGCATCCACGATGGACGTGCGGCGCACGCACTGGGACTTTATCGCCGTGAAATCGTCCAAGTACGTCTTGCCGTACTGATTCTTGTAATCGTCGAAAAAATACGACACGTCGTATGCGGTGTTCCCCGCGACCGCCGTCCATGACATATACAACATGCCGCAGGACTGGCATCGGCGGAACGTGTGCTTTGCCGTGCGGGCGACAATCGAATCCCCGGTCTCCAAGGCCGTCTTCCGGCAGACCGGGCAGGCAAAACGGCGGCCGCCCGACAAGGCAGTGATGAGACCGCCGAGCGATTTTTTGCCCCCGCCGCCGTGCACGAACGGAATGTCGGGATAGAGCGCGACGACATTGGCGAGCGCATCCTGCGCGGTATGCTCGTTCAGGTCGGATGGCGCAAGGCAGGCAAACCCGTACTTCTGCGCCAGCTGAATATGCAGCGGCGACGTGCCGAGCAGGATGACACCGCACCCCGCCGCAACCGCCTCAAACGCGGTGAAGCCGTAATGCGTCACCACCACGTCATAGTCGGCGAGCCGCTCGCGCAGGTTGTGCACCGGCGCAATGAACGCAACCGCGTCCTCTAATGCCGGATTCCCCGCCGCCACGCGCGAAGCCGCCGCTTCCGGGCATTGCACGATGGCAGTAACCTGCTTGCGGCACGCGGCGAACGCCATCGCCGCAGGAACGACCAGATCCGCCGGATCCTCGCCGCCGACGGTCACCAGAACCGTCCTGATGTCGTCAGCCGTGGCGACGGGCGGCAGCTCGCGGCGGTGCTGCGGCAACGTGATATATGACGGCTCGGAGACATTCGCCGGGCGGGCAATGCCATAGGACGGGATAATGTCGAACAGGAAATCGCACAGATCGGTATTGAGCGATCCTTCGTCAATCGCGGCAATCGGCGCGGCGGCGGCAAGCCGCAAGGCGAACGCGCGGTCAAGCGCGAAGGCATCCGTCACGACAAGCGCATAATCGCCTTCCTGCGGAAGCTCGTGCGTCACCTGCCAGTCGGCAAGCCCGTCCGCCTTCGCCTGCGCAAGCAGCTCTTCCGCCCGCTCCAAATCGGCATCGCGGGGAATATACACATCCGCGACACACGCCAACGCAATCGCAAGGCAGCGGCGCAGATGCCCCGTCCCGCGCCCCTTGCGCACGCTCGGAACGCACAGCACGGGACGCGCGACCGACGGATCGGCGAACGCCCCCACAATCTGCTCCGCCGTATACGGCTCGGTCACCGGGTCTGCCTCGGAACCGTCCCTGCCCGACACGGCGCGAACCAGCGCGCACGCGCGGCGGTAATCGGCAGCCGTGTCCACCGTAGTCCGCAGTGCGGGATGCCTGAAACAAACGGGCGCATCAGCAAAAACGCACCGCCATGTCTCGGCGTGGTTGTACAGCGCAGGACCGACATGCTCATGGTCGTAGGGGGAATCCGTCTGCGCCGCCGCCGTCAGGAGCGCGTGCGCGTCGAACATCTCCACCCCGCTCCCGTGGGGCAGCCCCGTGAACGTGATGTAATCGCACGCCCCCGTCTGCCTCCGCCTGCCGTACTCCTCCACCAGTGCCTGCGCCGCCTCATAGAACAGGAACGGATTATCCGCCGTGGCGCGGACGACCGTATCCGCCCCCGTCTGCCTGATGACCTGACAGAACCGCTCCAAAACATCGTCCAGCGGCCCGGCAAACACCCCGAACCCGTTGCGCTCCGCGACAGGGGCAAGCGACGGCGCACTGTCAGCATCGGTCGCCAGCCAGTAGCCGTCCGCCGAAACGCGCCGCATCGCGCAAAGCGTCCAGTCAAGGAGCGACTTGCCCCCCAGCGGAAACAGCGCCTTT
>WFLX010259531.1_pt1 | contig 13479 bp, 13 predicted proteins | sample 4967041 | NCBI WGS metagenome assembly WFLX01 (sample SAMN12857096, study PRJNA449069) | gut metagenome | isolation source: stool from male and female vole | host: Microtus ochrogaster | place: USA:Florida | collected 2017
GCTTTTCGTTGAAAGTCTTGTTGTAGGTAGCCATGGCCTGCAGGTTAACCGAACGCTGGTGGTCGAAAGCCTGCTGGGCGAAGCCGCCATATTCAGCCGACTGGCCGTAGAAGGGATTGCTTACGAAGTGAGCGCGGTTGGTGCTTACCCAGTAGCCGGCGTTACCGATAATCGACAGGCCCTCGATGGGGGTGATGGTAACGTTCCACTTGCCGTCGAAAACGTCCGAGAAATATTCGCTGGTGTCATAAACCAGGCCGCCNGCGGGGTTNGAGAAGCTCATCCAGTTGCGGGTCAGGTAAGGTTCCGACGANTCGGTGCCGAAGTCGTAGATGGGATGGCCGTAGAGGGCGTTGGTCATGATCTGNCCCTGGGCGTCGCGAACATACATCGGATAAACCGGAGCAATCTGGTTGATCAGGTAGAACAAGTTGCCCGACGAAGTTGCATAGTCGCGGTCGTTGTCGCCGGGATAGTCGGAGCGGGTGTTGGTGTAGTTGAGGTTCGTGCCGATTTTGAGCCACTTTTTGGCCTGATAGTCAACCGAAGCGCGGGTAGAGATGCGGTTAAACGACGAGTTGCGGATAATACCTTCGTCGCCGAGATAGCTGGCCGAAGCGTAGTATTTGATTTTGTCGGTACCGCCGCTGACGCTCAGCGAGTAGTCCTGGCGCAGACCGGTGCGGAGGCTCTCTTTGGTCCAGTTGTCGGGGGTGTAGAAGAAGGTGCCGTCGTTGTAGCCGAGAGCTGCATTGGGGTTGAGCTTGCCGGCGGGGCTGAAGAGGTATTCGCCGTTGGGAACGGTGAATATCTGATAGCCGGTGGCGATGAGGGCGCGGTTTGAGGCAGAGCGCCATGCGGCGTCGGGCGACATTTGATTCTGGTAGATGTTCTGGTTATAGAAGCCGGTGTACATGGTTTCGTAGTAGAGCTCGGTCTGCTGCAGAACGTTGTAGTTGGGCACGCCGCGGGTGTTTGCACCCCAGCGGGCATCGAAGGTGATTTTTGCGGTTCCTTCAGCACCTTTTTTGGTGGTAATGAGCACTACGCCGTTAGCGCCGCGTGCACCGTAGAGGGCGGTAGAAGCGGCGTCTTTCAAAACGGTCATCGACTCGATTTCGGAGGCTGCCAGGTCGGAGATTTCGCCGTCGAAGGGAACGCCGTCAACAACGTAGAGCGGGTCAGCCGAAGCGTTGATAGAACCTACGCCGCGGATGCGGATTTTCGGCGAGCCGCCGGGGCGACCGTCGGCGCTGAGCGACTGCACACCCGAAACTTTACCCTGAAGCACGGAGGTTACGGAGGTTACGAGAGCGTCGGCAATCTGATCGGCCTTAACTACGGAAGCCGAACCGGTGAACTCGGCGCGCTTGGCGGTGCCGTAGGCAACCACCATGACTTCGTCGAGGCGGTTATCGCCGTTGGCCAGATGAATAATCATCGGACCGTCGGTTATGTGAACGTTTTTGGTCTGCATGCCAACGAAACTGATCTGCAGTTCTTTGCAGGTTTCGGGGACCACGAGCGAGAAATGGCCGTCGATGTCGGTTGCCGTGCCTTGTCCTTGGCCTTTGGGCAAAGGAATGACGGTAGCGCCAATCAGAGGCTCCTCATCGGCCTGGGAATAGACCGTACCGGTTACAGTGCGGGTAGCAGCAACTGCCGTTACTGAACATAACATAACCGCAATGAGGAAGAAGAAAATCTTTTTCATTACCGTAATTAAACAATTAAATGTGATGTACTATATATTATGTGAAACTTGAATTCGGCGAACGGCGTGTTAATTATTTTAACACTATTCAGGCGCAAAGTTAACAACTTTTGTTCAAATTTCAAAAAAATCTTCATCTTTATTAAAATTTGTTACAAATAACGCGATTTTGTTTTTTGGCAAAAAAGCCCTAACTTTGCGGAGAATATGAAAGCGAAAATCTTTATATACCTCATTTTGATAGCAATGGCCGCGCCGGGTGCCAATGCGGCCAAGCGGCGCGTCGCCAAACCTAAGTTCACAACCGAGGAACTGACGGTTCAGGCCCGACAGGCGTTTCTGGACTACGACCTCGACACCGCCCGCGANAAGCTCGCGGCCCTGAGCGCCGACAAGAACGCCGACCCCGCNTTCNTGGCNTCGNTCAAGCAGCAAATCGAGCGCATGGANGAAATGATTCAACGCGTTCAGGATATTGCNATTATCGACTCCATAAACGTTGGACGCAAGGAGTTTTTCCGCAACTATCAGCTGTCGGCCGGCGCCGGCAGGCTGCTCTCGCCAGACGAACTGCCCGAGGGTATGGCACACGCAGCTGAAACGGTTGTCTACACCCCCGAAGAGGGCTCGCTGATGATGTGGGGCACCGACAGCGGCCTCGTTGAGAGCCGCCGCATGACCGACGGCACCTGGGACGCTCCCGAAAGCCTGGGCGACAACATAAACGCCGGAGGCACGGCCAATTATCCCTTCCTGCTCAGCGACGGCTGCACGCTCTATTTCGCCACCGACGGCGAAGACTCCCTGGGCGGGCTCGACCTCTACATTACCCGACGCAGCCGCGACGGCTTTGCCCTGCCTCAGAACATGGGCATGCCATATAACTCGCCCTACGACGACTATATGCTCGCCATCGACGAGGAAACCGGCGCCGGATGGTTTGCCACCGACCGCAACCAACTGGCCGACTCGGTTACCATCTACGTTTTCATTCCGGCCGAAACCCGAGTCAACATCAACATCAACGACCCCGAGCTCCGCGCCAAGGCAAAAATCGCAGCGCTGACATCGCCCCTGACTGCCGAGCAGGCCGCAACCCTCAAGCGCATAAGCCGAATCGACAACGGCAATGACTTCGGCGACGCCGACAATACGCCCGACTTTGAATTCGCCCTGCCCGACGGACGCATACTCACCCGCTGGGAGCAGTTTCGCTCGCCAAATGCCCGCCGGCTCATGGAAAACTACGTTGACGCCCTGGCCGAAACCGAGGCCGACAACCTGGCGCTCGACAAACTGCGCCGACGCTATAAGCCGGGCGACAAATCGCTNAACAGCCAGATTCTGAGCCTCGAAAAGAAAGTTGCCGCCGCCCGTCAGTCGCTGAAAAAACTTGCCAACCAAGTAATCCAAGCNGAATCCCGCAAATGATTGAAACATTGAANGCGTGGGACGAGAGCGCGCTGCTTTGGTTTAACGGCTANCACTCGCCNTGGGCCGATTCGCTGATGATGGCCATNACCGGCAAGTGGATNTGGGTTCCGCTNTANGTTGCGCTGGCCGGACTGCTGTTTTGGCGCTGCGGCTGGCGCCGGGCAATCGTAATGTTGCTCGGCATTGCCCTGACCATAACCCTCAGCGACCAGCTCTGCGCCTCATATCTGCGCCCGATGATCGGGCGGTTGCGCCCCGCCGACCCCGAAAATCCGCTGTCGGCGCTGGTTGTGACGGTCAACGGCTACTGCCCCGGCTCTTATAGCTTCCCCTCATGCCATGCGGCCAACACTTTTGCTCTGGCAACCTTTTTGAGCCTCGCAATGAAGTGGCGCCCGATGACGTGGTTTATATTCATCTGGGCCACGGTTGTTTGCTGGTCGAGACTATACTTGGGTGTTCACCATCCGGGCGACATTCTCGGCGGCGCGGCCATCGGCTCGGCAATCGCCGCNGGGGTNTACTTTGCCGCATCGAAAATCAAGTGGGGCAAGCGCGGAGCGGTTTCCGCAGNNGCCCTGCTNCTCTTCNNGGGCGCCGACGCCCAAAAATTTGAATGGGGAGGCGAATTTGCAACAATCTTCGACAATCGCGAGGGCGACGCCAACCACACGGCCGCCCAAACCTTTTTCCTGACGCGGCTGGCGCCGGAAATCGGGCTGTCGTTCGACCATGGCCGGCATCGCGTTATGGGCGGTGTTTGCTACACTCAGCCCATCGGCTGCGAATGGGACGGCCAACGCTTCTCCCCCACCCTATACTACCGCTACCGGGGCGAGCACCTGAGCGGCTCGCTGGGCATGTTTCCGCGCCGCCAGCTTCTGCGCCCGCTGCCGGAATATATTGTCAGCGATTCAACGCGCTATTTCCAGAACAACCTGCGCGGCGCACTGCTGCAATACCAAAGCCGCCACGGATTTTTTGAATTTCTTTGCGACTGGCGCGGAATGCAAACCGACACGCGCCGCGAGGCCTTTGCGGTTATCTTTACCGGCGAGTATGGCCACAAGCTTTTCCGCGCCGGCGGCCTGGCGATGCTCAACCACCTTGCAAAAGCGAAAAATCCCGCCGAGAAACAATACGTGGTCGACAACCTGATAGTCAACCCATCGGTAGGCCTCGACCTTACCGACCTGCTGAGGCCGTGGCGCCACTGGAAGCAACTGCGNATCGATGCCGGCGCGCTCGGCTCGCTCAACCGCGACCGCGAGAACGGTNAATGGCTCAACGCCATAGGTTTGCGAACGGAGCTTACGGCCGAATTCTGGCGACTGAAGCTGCGCAACGTCAGCTGGACCGGCAACCGGCCCTTGTTTCCGCTGTATTCAAAGTTTGCCTATCAGCTTTCGGAAGGGGAAGCGTTTTACGAGGCCAAGTGGTATAACCGCACCGAAATTTCGGGCCTGTTGCTCCAATGGCGCAACATCGTAAACCTGCGTGCGGAGCTCGATTTCCACCTCACCCCCGGCGACTTCATGTTCTACCAGCGCATCCTCCTCTCCCTCACCATTTAACGCCCGGTTAAAGCCTGGCCGATACCGGCCAACATCCTTTTTTACTCAAAAGAATCGAAATCAAGCAGGCCGATTAAGCGGCTTAGCGCAGGTTTCACTACCGGCAGTTCCTGCACTGCCACATCATAAATAATTTCGGCATCGAGGTTGAAATATCCATGGGCAATATGGTCACGCAACCCCTTGATTTCGCGCCATGGAATTTCCGGCTCACGCTCCANAAGGCCAGGATTGAGTTTGTCTATCTTCTTAACTCCTTCACCAATAGCTTCCAGNAGCATACAAGTAGCNGCCATCACCTGCATTCCTTCAGGCGAACCGGTATAATCATCGGCAGAAGAAATATTTTTGTTCCACCGCGAAATCAAATCGCACGCTTCGATTAACTTGCGAAGGGTATGTTCAACAAGAATATCGCTATTGTAAGACCGGGATGCCATCGCGCGCAATTTCGTTAGATAATAGGTAATCGAGATTAGGATTGCGACGCACAAGATCAACATCACAACCCAACAATTCCTGAAGATACTGCTTCAGGGCAATAACCCTAAAGGCCTTTGGCGGCATGTCTACGCAAATATCAACATCGCTATTGGCTTGATTATCACCTCGCGCCATTGAGCCGAAAAGCGTTAACGACCTTACCCCAAATTCCGAACGAATAAAGGGCAAGGCTGCCTTAAGGCGTGTTATGCATTCCTTACGGTTACACATTGTAATTGCAAAGATATGCAAAAAAATGGAGAAATGAAAATTTTTTCGTAACTTTGCGCATAACCCCTCATAAACCGACATTCACATTATGCAAGATTTGCACCAACTGCTGATTGAGCGGCGCTCAATCAGAAAATACACCGACCGGCCACTGAACCCCGACGATGTTAAAACCATTATCGAGGCCGGACTGCTCTCGCCCACAGGCAAAAACGCCCGCGCATGGCACTTCATAGCCGTTGAAGACCCCGAAATGCTCGAACGCCTGAGCCGGTGTAAAAGCTCCGGCGCTCTGCCCGTTGGCCGCTGCAAGCTGGCAGTGGTTGTGGCCGTGGACGTTACCGAATCACAAACCTGGATTGAAGACGCCTCGATTGCCGCTGCCTACATGATGCTTCAGGCCCGCGAGCTCGGCATCGGCTCATGCTGGATTGAGGTTAACGGACGCCTGGACGAAAGCGGAACTCCGGCCGAAGACGTTGTCAGCGAGCTGCTCGGCATGCCCGAGCAGATTCAGCCGCTCTGCATTCTCACCTTTGGCTATCCCGACGAAGAGCGCCAACCGCAAAACGTTGAAAAACTCCGCTGGGAGAACGTTCATATCGGCAAGTTCCAATAATGCGCGTCAGCTTCATAGGCCGGGGCAACGTTGCCACTCAGTTTATTGACCGCCTCAAGGAGCAGGGAGTGGAAATCGTTCAGGTGTGTTCGCGCGGCGGCACTCCCGTTTCGGAGCTCGATGCCGATGCGGTCGATGCGGTCATTCTGGCCGTCAGCGACGATGCCATAGCCCCTATATTGCAGCAGGTGCGCTCGGCAGGCAAAGCGGTTTGGATGCACACTGCCGGCTCCGTAGGCCTCGACGTTTTCGACCCGGCCAAATTTCCGCGCCGCGGCATTCTCTATCCGCTGCAAACCATGCTCAAGGGGCACCCGACAGACTGGAGCAAGGTGCCGATGCTGGTTGAGGGCGACGCCCTTTGCGGCGAACTCGCCCGGCTGATGTCGCCGTCCGTAGCCGAGCTCGACTCCGACTCGCGCCGCCGGCTCCACGCCGCAGCGGTTATATGCTGCAATATGGCAATGTATCTGTGGTCGCTGTCGGAGGAATTGACCGATCTGGCCGGCCTCAGCTTCGACATGCTCCGCCCGCTGATAGAAATGACCGCCGGGCGCGCACTGGAAATGAGCCCCGCCCTGGCAATGACCGGCCCCGCCAAGCGCGGCGACCTGCAAACCATCAGCAAACACATTGCCGCGCTCCCGCCCGACATTGCCGATGTTTATAAATTCTTATCAAACAAAATGTTGCAACAATTCAACCATGATACCATATAATCTTTCGCAACTCCGCGCCTTTGTTTTCGANGTCGACGGCGTTCTGTCGCCCAACATGGTGCCGATCGACGCCAACGGCGCCCCNGCCCGCATGGCCAACGTTAAAGACGGCTATGCNTTGCAGTTAGCAGTTAAACACGGCTATAAAATCTGTATTCTGACAGGCGCCGANACCGAAACGGTTTTTCTGCGCTANAGCCTGCTCGGCATCAAGGATATTTTTCTGAAAGCGGGCAACAAGCTGCCGATATTTGAAAAATGGGTGGCCGACCAAGGCCTGACCATGGAGCAGGTGGCATATTGCGGCGACGACGTGCCCGACATTCTGTGCATGAAGCGCGCCGGCCTGAGCATAGCCCCGGCCGATGCGTCGCCCGACGCCAAGGAAGCCGCCACCTACGTTTCGCCCATAGCCGGCGGCCATGGAATTGCGCGAGATTTGATTGAACAAACAATGCGGGCCCAGGGTCAGTGGCTCCACGTCGACACGGCCTATGGATGGTAAGCGCTACATCCTCGCCAGCGGGTCGCCTCGCCGCCGCGAGCTCCTGGCGATGCTCAATGTTGACTTCAGGGTTGACACGTCGCGCCCGGTCGACGAGATTGTTCCCGCCGAGCTTCCGGCCGAGGAAGTGCCTGTTTATCTGTCGCGGCTCAAAGCGCAGCCCTATCTTGGCGACCTGCAGCCCGACGAGATTCTCATTACGGCCGACACGGTGGTAATTCTCAACGGCCGCGTAATTGGCAAACCCGTCGACGAAGCCGACGCGCGCCGCATACTCCGCGACCTCAGCGGCAAAACCCACCACGTTGTTACCGGCGTAANCATNGGNCGCGCCGGNGCNCCGCTCGAAACCTTTGCCGACACCACCGAGGTTGACTTCGACCCNCTGACCGACGAGGAAATCAACTACTACGTTGAGCGCTACCGCCCGCTCGACAAGGCCGGTGCCTACGGAATTCAGGAATGGATAGGAGCCGCAGCCGTAAAGGGCATCCGCGGTTCGTTCTACAACGTTATGGGCCTGCCCATCCACCGCCTCTTTCTTGCTCTTAAAAACTTAATTTAACCATTTGCTTTTCGCTGTTTATGTCATCCATATTCATTGTTCTGCCGATTCTCACCCTGCTGATGTTTGACCTCGGACTGGCGTTGCGCCCGTCTGATTTCTCATTGATATTCCGCCGCCCCAAGGCAATTTTCGTTGGACTGGCAGGGCAGATTCTGCTGCTTCCGATAATCGTTATTCTTCTTTGCCTGATATTCAAGATTAGCGGCGAAATGCAGTTTGGCCTGATGCTTATTGCCTGCTGTCCGGGAGGCAGCTCAAGTAATATTTTCAGCGGCATAGCCAACGGCGATGTGGCCCTGTCGGTAAGCCTTACAGCCCTCAGCTCGGTAGTGACCCTGTTCACCTTGCCGCTTTTCCTCGGTTCGATGTTTGAAATGCCTGTGAGCAACCTGGTGATACAGAATATCGTCATGGTGCTGGTGCCGGTGCTGGTGGGCATGTTTGTGCGCGCCTACTGGGAAAATATCGCCCTGAAGCTCCACGGCATTCTCAGCCGCCTGGCCTTTCCGCTGCTGCTGCTCCTGGCCGCCATATTCTTTGTNAACAACAGCAACGAAATCGCCGAGCACTTCGGCCAGCTCGGCATTGTAATTACCCTGCTGATTATNCTGGCCATGGCCGGAGGCTGGTCGCTCGGCTGGCTCTTTCGGCTTTCGGAGCGCGAACGACGCACTATAGTAATTGAAGTTGGCATGCAAAACGCCGCCCAGGCCATAACCCTGAGCGCCTCGCCGCTGGTGTTCAACAACGAGCGGCTGGCAATTCCGGCCATTGTTTATGCCCTGATGATGAACGTAATTCTACTTTCCTATGTAGCCATAGTCGGCCAATGGAAGAGCTGATGCAATANGTNTGGCACNACCGNNTGTGGATTGCCNCNGATATGCGCACCAACGACGGGCGNCCNGTNGCCGTTATCGACGTTGGNCAGCTCAACCGCGACGCNGGNCCCGANTTTTTCAACGCCAAGGTGAAGATTGGCGACGAAATGTGGTGTGGCAACGTTGAAATCCACGTTCGCGCCTCCGACTGGTTTCGCCACGGCCATGACCGCGACCGCGCCTACGACACGGTAGTGCTCCACGTTGTTCAGTTCGACGATTGCCCGATTCAGACTCCCGACGGACGCACGTTGCCGCAGATTGTAATGCCGTGTGCCCGCGATTTTTCGAGTCGCTATGCCGAATTCGTCAACAATCCGGCCAACGCCCTGGCCTGCGCCTCCGAGCTGTCGGCCATGAGCCCGCTGCTGGTTCGCGACTGGCTCGACTCGCTCGCTTTTGAACGCCTCCACTCAAAAATCGAGGCCATAAACGAGCGACTCGAACGAACAAACGGCGACTGGCAGCAAACGGCGTTCATCACGCTGGGCCGCGCCCTCGGTGCCGGCATAAACGGCGACTCCTTTGAGCGCATCGCGGCGTCGCTGCCACTGAAATTGCTGCATAAACACAGCGACTCGCTGCTCGCCCTCGAAGCCTTTATGTTCGGCCAAGCGGGAATGCTCACCGACGCCCACGGCGGCCCATATGTTGACCGGCTCAAAACCGAATATTCTTTTTTAAGCAACAAATTCGGGCTTAAAGCCCCCGGCTCGATAATTTGGCGCATGAGCCGCATGCGCCCGGCATCGTTTCCCCACCGCCGACTGGCCACACTGGCCCAAATGGTTTATGGCGGCTTCAACCTCATGCAGCAGATTCTCGACTGCCGCAGCGAAGAAGACGCGCGCCGGATTTTCCAATTTGAGTTGTGTGGCTTCTGGTCTACGAACTATAACTTCACCGGCATAGGTAATGCCAGCCCGCGGGCATTGGGCGCATCGACGATAGATATGCTGATTATCAACGTGGTTGTGCCGCTGATGATGGCCTACGGAGAGTTCAGCGGCGACCCGGAGCCGGCCGACCGCGCCGTAGACATTCTCGAACACCTGCCCGGCGAAAAGAACCGGCTTACCACCGACTTTGTCAATGCCGGTGTGCCATGTCCGAACGCCTTCACATCTCAGGCCATGATTCAGGCGCGCAGAAGCTATTGCGACGTACGCAAATGCCTGTATTGCCGCCTTGGCCACAGAATTTTAGCCCTCAAAGCCCGCCCATGATTACTCCCGGACAAACATCCAAAGCCATAGGCACGCGCGGCGAAATCCTCGCCATGGAACTGTTAGCGTCGAAAGGCTACGCCATAGTTGACCAAAACGTGCACATAGCCGACGCCGAACTCGATATTATAGCCCAATTCAACGCCCGCCTGGTAATTGTTGAGGTCAAAACACGCAAGTATGACCACGAAGACTCCGACTTTGCCATCGACCGACAGAAGATTAACCGCCTGGCCCGCGGCGGAGCGGCATATCTGAAATCGAAGAACTTGCCTTTGGATTTGCAGATCGATGCCGTGTTGATCGTGAACATGCCCGATGGCTCCTATACCATCGACCACCTCGAAGACATAGCCCTTCCCCCAATGCGCCGCCGCCGATGAAAAACCTAAACTTCATTGATTGCCTGAAACTATTAATGGCTTACGCTGTAATAGCCATACACGTTTCAGCAATAACACACCAAGAATGGCCGGCCATTTTCGAATGGTTCATCAGGCTTGCGGTTCCTTTTTTCTTCATTACCTCCGGCTATCTGCTCGCAAGAAAATGCACAGTGCTACGCGAATCTGATTGCCGCGTGGAACTTCACACCCGTTCACGGAAACTGTTTCGCCTCTATGCGAAATGGCTGCTCGTTTACTTTCCAATTGCCCTCTATTATTTTATTTTTGTTTCAACGCATTCATTCGTTGGCGATGTGACTCGATATGTTTCAATGGTTATCATTGACGGCGAAAGCCCCTACGCATGGCCCCTATGGTTTATCTATTCAATGGCTATAGTGTTTCTGATTCTTTCTTTTTCTTCACAGCTAAAAAGAACGGTAACTATCGGAATGATTGTTTTTTCAGNCATATATCTCANANANTATATTGATCCGNNNAGNTTNTCCAATNTAGCNGTANTTAAAANTCTTAAANTNTTCGACAGGCTCACGGTGCGCTCACTCGGCGGAGCAATATACATTTGTGGAGGCTTCCTGCTATTCCAATACGAAAAAAAGATGTCCAAGCAGTTGCCTATGGCAGTAGCTTTACTTGCGATAAGCCTGATTTTATATTCCACAGGGCTTCCTTTTTCCCCATTAACCGGTGGCATAGGACTATTTATGCTCGGTTTAAAACCAGAACTTCGCGATTCAACTACCTACAAGAAATTCAGATCTGCCAGCATGTGGATTTATTATATCCACATGATCGTTTTGTTTCCACTTATAGTTATCACCAATACATGCGAAGCATCCATAAATCCCTATCTAGCGTTGGCCGGCGCAATCGTCATATCCTCCCTTCTTGCAGCGGTCCTTATCAGACTCGAACGTCTGCGCGAATTCAGCTTCCTATCTTCATTGATAAGCTAACATCCATTTTGTTTATTAAAAATTTTTGCGTAACTTTGCAGAAAATATATTATAAACCATTTATCTAAACCAATGATTATCAAAAAACTTGCTTTAGCTACCGCAGCGCTGCTCCTTTCGGGAACCGCTGCTACCGCTCAATCGCTGTCGCCTTCAACCAAAACTCATTGGGACAAAGGCACTCTCGTTGTTGAAACCCCCGAGCGCCCCGCCGGCCAGGAACACGTTCTCGGCCTCACCGCTCCGAAACTCGAAAAAGTGCGCGTTGCCTTCGTTGGTCTGGGCATGCGTGGCCCCGGCGCCGTTAACCGCTTTGCCCACATTCCCGGCGTAGAAATCGTTGCTCTCTGCGACTACGACTCCGTCCGTGCTGCAAAATGCCAGAAATACCTCCGCGAACAGGGTCTCAAACCCGCCGACATCTACTTCGGCGAAGATGGCTATCAGGCCGTTTGCGAACGCCCCGACGTTGACCTCGTTTACGTAGCAACCGACTGGGACCACCACTTCCCCGTGGCCAAAGCTGCCCTCGAAAACGGCAAACACACCGCTATCGAAGTTCCCTCGGCCATGAACCTCGAACAGTGCTGGGAGCTCATCGACCTGAGCGAAAAAACCCGCAAGCACTGCATGATTCTTGAAAACTGCTGCTACGACTACTACGAACTCAACGCCCTGGCNATGGCNCAGGCAGGNGTGTTCGGCGAAATTCTCCGCGCAGAAGGTGCCTATATCCACAACCTCGACGACTTCTGGGATTACTACTGGAAAAACCCCGAAACCGACCCCGACAAACTCGGCTGGCGCATGAAATACAACATGGAAAACCGCGGCGACCTCTATGCCACCCACGGCCTCGGCCCGGTTGCACAGTGCCTNGACATTCACCGCGGCGANCGCTTCAAAACCCTCGTTGCCATGGACACCAANTCGGTTCACGGCAAGGAATACGTTGAAAAGAAAACCGGCAAANCCTGCGACAACTACCGCAACGGCGACCACACCACCACTCTGATGCGCACCGAAGACGGCAAGGTTGTTGAAATCCAACACAACGTTATGAATCCCCAGCCCNACAACNGCCTGTTTAAACTCACCGGCACCAAGGGCTACGCAACCAAATATCCCACCCAGCAGATTGCCCTCGACAAGAGCCAGCTGCAGGCCAGCGGCGTTCAGCCCAAAATCGACAACCTGTCGAGCCACGGCTTCCTCCCCAAAGACGAATACAACGCCCTGGTTGAAAAATACTACCACCCCATCCTGAAAAAATATGGCGAAATGGGNCGCGAAATGGGCCATGGCGGCATGGACTTCATGATGGACGCCCGTCTGGTTTACTGCCTGCAAAACGGTCTGCCNCTCGACATGGACGTTTATGACCTGGCTGAATGGTGTTGCCTCGGCGAACTCGGCGCCCTGTCGATGGACAACAACTCCGCCGCAGTAACCTTCCCTGACTTCACCCGCGGACACTGGAACGACGTTAAGGGCTACAAACACGCCTACGCCGACCCTGCAGACGAAGCTCAGGCCGAAGCCATTGCCAAAGCCCACACCGAAGCCCAGAAGGCTCAGGTTAAGGAACTCAAACTCTGGGANCTCTACGACGCCATCGGCGCAGCCANNACTCCCAAAGCNAAGGCCAAAGCCGAAAAAGCCTANCAAAAGGCCCTCAAAAAAATGAAATAAACTCCCCCNANTCCCANAANCAACGGCGACCCGCTCCGGGCCGCCGTTATTTTTNCTCCCGNTATAAGCATAGGCTCGGAGAGCCTGTGATATGGTAAACGCCGGACTTTAGTCTGGCGTGGNGCAACATCTTCGCTCGGGCGTCGGAGATGCCCTGAGTAGGCAATGGAATTCACATGGGTCTTCTCCGAATCCCTCTCAACAGTGCTTAACTGACCTCAGGTAAACCCCGAGGTTTACCACATTGGCGGCTCTCCGAGCCTTCGCATGCTATCTGTCAAGTTAAGTTGNCCTTCTNTNCTACTGTGTAAAAACAAGTATTGACAGGAGNACAGGAGAAACAGGAGCTTTTTTTGTCCGACAACTCACACCATCNNTCAATTTTGNCNCAATTAANATAGTTTAACTAATTGGGGGGGTAATTCTTAATAATTGTGTAAATTTGCAGCATGAAACCAATTATGAAAATT
>WFLX010010598.1_pt1 | contig 13477 bp, 10 predicted proteins | sample 4967041 | NCBI WGS metagenome assembly WFLX01 (sample SAMN12857096, study PRJNA449069) | gut metagenome | isolation source: stool from male and female vole | host: Microtus ochrogaster | place: USA:Florida | collected 2017
GCGGCGATGAGCAACGACACGCCGGCCCGAATGTCGGGCGACACCATCGAAATGCCTTGCAGCGGCATCTCGTGGTCGAGGCCGATGACGGTGGCGCGGTGGGGGTCGCACAGGATGATGCGCGCGCCCATCGAAATCAAGTTATCGACGAAGAACAGGCGGCTTTCAAACATCTTCTGATGGATGAGCACGCTGCCCTTGGCCTGGATGGCCGTCACGAGCGCGATGCTGATGAGGTCGGGCGTGAAGCCCGGCCAGGGAGCGTCGGCAATCGTAGGGATGGAGCCGTCGCGTGAGTTTTCGATGCAGTAGTGTTCCTGCGCGGGGATGAACAGGTCGTCACCCCGGTAAATCGTCTGCACGCCCAAGCGGGCGAACACCTGCGGAATCAAGCCTAAATATTGCCGTTGCACGTTGCGGACGGTCAGTTCCGACTGCGTCATGGCGGCCAAGCCGATAAAGCTGCCCACCTCNATCATGTCGGGCAAAAGCGTATGGTTTGCGCCCGAAAGACGCTCCACGCCCTCTATTTGCAGCAGGTTGGAGCCCATGCCGTGGATGTGCGCGCCCATGGCGCAGAGCATCCGGCAGAGTTGCAGCACGTAGGGTTCGCAGGCGGCGTTGAAAATCGTCGTCGTGCCCTTGCTCAGCACGGCGGCCATGATGATGTTGGCCGTACCGGTCACGGAGGCTTCGTCCAGCAGCATATAGCGGCCCCGCAAGCCGCTCTCCGGCGTCCGCACGTCAAAGCTGCGGCGGATGGTGTCGTATTCTACCTTGGCGCCGAGGTTCTCGAAGCCGATAAAGTGCGTATCCAAACGCCGGCGGCCTATCTTGTCGCCCCCCGGTTGCGGCACGATGGCGCGTCCCGTGCGGGCCAACAGCGGCCCGGCCAGCATGACCGACCCGCGCAAGGCGTTGGCGCGTTGTTCGAAATCTTCGGTCAGCAGGAAGTCGGTCTCTATGTGTTTGGCCTCGAACGTAAACGTGTGGGTTTCGGGATGCGAGACCGACACGCCGAGGCATTGCACCAGTTCTATGAGTTTGAGCACGTCGCGGATGAGCGGCACATTGCTGATGGTCACTTTCTCTTCGGTCAGCAGCGTGGCGCAAATCACCTGCAGGGCCTCGTTNTTGGCGCCCTGAGGCGTGATACAGCCATTGAGTTTATGGCGTCCGCGAATCTTGAAGGANCTCATCCGGCTTTATTTTACGTTNTTGTTGCGGTTGTTATTGTAGCGTTTGTAGCCGCNGTTGCCGTTGCGGTGGTTATTGTTGCCGTAGTTGCCGTAACCGCTGTGGCCGTTGTTGTAACGTTTGCCGGTGTTGGGGGTGTCGTAGGGGCTCAGGTTGATGAACTTGTTCTTGCGTTCCGGCGACGGCTTGGCGTAGAAGGCCGAGTTCACCTTTCCGCGTATCGTCTCGTCGTAGAGGATGCGGCCGCCCGACATGAGCTCCAGATGTTTGGCCAGCACCTCGTCGCGCAGCATATCGTCGTTCCAGGTATAGTAAAGCTTGCGCATCTGTCCGGCCACCATGTTCAGCAGGCTCGTACGTTCTTCGCCCTCCGGCATTTCGGCGGCCTTGAGGATGAGCCGTTCGATGATGCGGCCGTAGTAGCGGAAGCGGATGGGCGAGTTCTTGTACGGGATGGGCCGGCATTTGGCCGTCATCGGCTGGCGGTCCGGCATCGGAAACGGCGCGTCGATGTCCAACTTGTAGTCGGACATGATGAAAAGCTGGTCGTAGAGTTTATGGAGATAGTCGTCCACCTGACGGATGTCGGGGTTGAGCACCTGCATCGACTTGATGATGGTCTGAGCCGCTAAGTTGCGTTCGTGTCGGTCTGCTATCGTCAGGGCGTGCGAAACCATTTCCTGTATGCCCCTGCCGTATTCCGGAAAAATAAGCGGCTTTCTTAAAGTGTTGTATCTCATCGAAATATTTATGTAAATCGTAGAAAATCGAAATCTAATCCTAACAAATATAGGCGTTTTTGGGCGAACCTGCAAATCAATAGGGGTCAACGTCTACGACGACGCGGCAGCCCCGGTAGTCGGGCAGGGCGGCGAAGCGGTCCAGGATGAGCGCGAGCGTCTCTTTCATCGTGTCCAATTGCTTGCCGCGCTCCAATTTGAGTAGGAAGTTCTTGATGTAATACGTGCTGATGCGGCTCACCATCGGGTATTCGGGGCCCAGCACCCGCGCGCCGAACGTTTGGCGCAGCGCGTCGGACAGCGTGCGGCAGGCGGCGTCGAGTACGGCCTCCTCCTTGTGGCGCACGCTTACCTGCACCAAGCGGCAGTAAGGCGGGTATAGGAAGCGTTTGCGTTCGGAGAGCTGGCTTTCGAACAGCGCGGTATAGTCGTGGTGCATCACCTGACGGATGAGCTCGTGCTGCGGGCTGTAGGTCTGCAACACCACTTCGCCCTCCTGCCCGGCGCGGCGTCCGGCGCGGCCGCTCACCTGCGTCATAAGCTGGAAACTCCGCTCGTAGGCGCGGAAGTCGGGAAAGAAAATCAGGTTGTCGGCGTTGAGGATGCCCACCACGCCCACGTTGTCGAAGTCAAGCCCCTTCGTAATCATCTGCGTGCCCACGAGAATCTGTATTTTGCGCGCTTCGAATTCGGCTATGAGCCGTTCGTGGGCGTTCTTGCCGCGCATGCTGTCCATGTCCATGCGCGCCGTGCGGGCGTCGGGAAACAGCACCGCCAGTTCCTCCTCTATCTTCTCCGTGCCCGCGCCCGCCGTGTTCAGGCGCGGCGACCCGCATTCGGGGCAGTGTTCCGGCACGGGTATCGTATAGCCGCAGTAGTGGCAGACGAGCGCGCCCTGCCGTTTGTGGTANGTCAGGCTCACGTCGCAGAACTTGCAGTGCGGAATCGCGCCGCAGTCGGTGCAGACCAGGTGGTTGGAGAAGCCGCGCCGGTTTTGGAACAGCAGGATTTGTTTGCCGTCGGCCAAGGCCTGCGTCATCTTCTCAAGCAGGAAAGGCGTGAACAACGTTTTCTGCGATTTNAGGTCGGCCACCCATACCGACGGCAGNTTTACGTCGGCATGGCGTGTAAAGAGCGTGGCCANGCCGTATTTGCCTTTGAGCGCGTTGTAGTAACTCTCCACCGAGGGCGTGGCCGAGCCGAGCAGCACCTTCGCGCCGTGCAGCGCGGAGAGGTAAATGGCCGCGTCGCGCGCGTGGTAGCGCGGGGCAGGGTCCTGTTGCTTGTACGACGTCTCGTGTTCTTCGTCCACGACGATGAGGCCGAGTTTCTCAAACGGCAGGAACAAGGCCGAGCGCGCGCCGAGGATGATGCGGTAGCGGCCGGCGGCCGTGGCCTGCCATATTTCGGTTTTCTCGTGCTCGTTGTATTTGGAGTGATATACGCCCACCTGTTCGCCGAAGCGGGCTTTGAGCCGCCCTATCATCTGCGCCGTGAGCGCGATTTCGGGCAACAGGTACAGCACCTGCCGGCCGCCGGCGAGCACCTCCTCCATGAGGTGCATATATACTTCCGTCTTGCCGCTGGCCGTCACGCCGTGCAGCAGACAGACGGGTTTATCGGCCAAGGCGGCCTTGATGTCGGCCAAGGCTTGCTGTTGCGGCGCGCTCAGCGTGTTGCGCCGCAGGCTGTCGGCGTCGTCGGCCTCCCCGAGGCGGCTTTGCTGCCGTTGTACGACTTGCAGCACGCCCTTTTTGACAAGGGCGGTCAGGGCGGTGTTCATGGCGTTCGTCGCGCTGCCGTCGGTGTCGGCCGTCGCCGCGTTGTCCGCTCCCGTCTTGGCGGTCAGCATCGCGCGTTGCACGAGCCCGTCTTCCGTATGCCGCGCCAGCGCCACATAGGCCAACAGCACCTCCAACTGTTTGAACGCCCTTTTCTCCAAACGGTCGAAAATGGCCTGCTGCGCCTCCGGGTTGTTTCGGTAAGCCTCGCCCCAGCCCACATAAGCCCGTTGCAGGGGCTTGTAGCGTTCGCTGATTTCCGCCTTCACCCACACGATGTTCTGCCCGCGCAGGCTCTTGATAAGCGGCAACACCTTCTTCAGGCCCGTCAGGCGTTCGATTTCCCTAATCGTCAGCTGCTCCTGTTGCGCCAGCGTCTTGACCACCGTCTGCTGTACGGCCGTCAGGTTGTCGATGCAGCCGTCAAACTGCGGGCTGATGACCACTTTGGTCTCGCTGTCGAGTTGGAAGCCGGAGGGCAACGCGCAGGCCATGACTTCNCCNTCGCTGCACAGGTAGTAGTGCGCCATCCATTGCCAAAAGCGGATTTGGAGCGGGTTCACGATGGGCGCTTCGTCAAGGAGCGACAAAATTTCCTTGGTGGCGTGTTCGGGCCGCCGCTCGTGCAGTTCCGCCACGATGCCCGCATATACCTTGCTCGGGCCAAACGGCACGCAAGCCCGCATCCCCACGGCAATCGTCCCGCGCATTTCGGGCGGTACGGCATACGTAAACCGTTCTTTGAGCGGCAACGGCAGGATGAGGTCTGCAAACGGAAAGGNCATGAATCGGGTGCGGGTGTTATTCGATAATCANGAANATATCCTCGTTGTCCCGCTTCATCAGATATTCTTCGCGGGCATAGGTCTCCACAAAGTCGGGGTCGCTCTGAAACTTATGGATTTCCTCCTCGTAGCGTTGGATTTCCTTTTCGTAAAACCGTTTCAGCTCCCGTTGCGCTTTCCGTTCCTTGATGATGTGATACTGCGTGTTGAGGTCGTTGGGCGCCAACAGCAGGAACCACAACAGAAACAGCAGCACCACGATGACGTAGTTGCGGTATCTCCATTGCAGGAAAGCCGAGACGGCGTTTTTTATCTTGTTCCAGAGTTTCTTCATGTCGGGTTTGCGGTTGTCGCCGCCGTTTTCATCATGGCCANTACCGCGTCGAGGTAGTCGCGGTGGTTGGCCAGGCGCGGCACCTTGTGTTGGCCGCCCAGTTTGTCGTTCNGTTTGAGCCAGGCGTAGAACGTGCCTTCGGGCACGGCGGTCACGAGNGGNTGTTTGAGCAGGATGTCGCGCTGNCGTTTGNCCTCGTAGTCGCTGTTGANGGCNTGCAGCCGNCGGTCCAGACAGGCGGTAAANGCCGCCATGTCCTGCGGGGCGCGTTTGAATTCAATCAGCCATTGGTGGCACGCNCTCGCGCGGNCGTCNAANAANACGGGGCCGGCCGTGTATTCGGCTATCTCCGCGCCGGTCTCCTGACAGGCGTATTGCAGCGCGTGGTCGGCGTTGTCCACGATGACTTCCTCGCCGAACGCGTTGATGAAATGCTTGGTGCGGCCGCTCACTTGGATGCGGGCGGGATGCAGCGACGTAAACACCACCGTGTCGCCTATCATGTAGCGCCANAGGCCGGCGTTGGTCGAAATCAGCANCGCGTAGTGCTTGCCCACCTCCACCTGTCCGATGTGCAGGCAGCGGGCGTCGGGTTTGAGCGAAAGGCCGTCTTCGGCCACGTCTTCCACGGGCACGAACTCGTAGAAGATGCCGTAGTCGAGCATCAGCAGCATATCCTGTTCTTCCGTCGGCTTGAGCGGGCGGTCCTGTATGCCGAAAAAGCCTTCGGAGGCGTTGTAGGTCTCCACAAAATGAAAGTCCGGCTTCCCGAGCAGCTGGATGAACTGGGCCCGGTAGGGGGTAAAGCTCACGCCGCCGTGAAAGAACACCTCCANNTCGGGCCAAACCTCNGCGATNCACGATTTGCCGGTCTGTTCCAAAATGCGTTGNAGNAACACCATCGTCCACGAGGGCACGCCCGCTATCTGCGTGATGTGCGCCGGCGTCACGGCTTCGGTCATCGCGGCCATTTTGCTTTCCCATTCGTCCATGAGCGCGATGCTCAGGCCGGGCGCCCGTTTGATTTGCGCCCAAAACGGCAGGTTCTTCATGATGATGGCCGACACGTCGCCTTCCGTTATCTTGGGATGGCCGGAGGGGTGCAGGCTGCCGCCCATGGCCAGGTTCTTGCCCGAAAGGATTTTGCTGTCGGGGTAGTTGCGCAGGTAAAGCGCGAACATATCGATGCCGCCCTTGTAGTGGCAGCCTTGCAGGGCGTCGCGGCTCACGGGGATGAACTTGCTCTTGTCGGAAGTCGTGCCCGACGATTTGGAGAAGTTGCGGACCAAGCCGGGCCACAGGATGTCGGGCTCGCCGCGCCGCATCCGGTCGGTATAGGGCTTGAGGTCGTTGTAGGGCAGCACCGGCACGTGTTGCCGATAGCGGTCGTGCCAGTTTTCGAGGTCGGCCAGACGGAGGCCGTGTGTCTGGCGGATATGCGTTTCTATGGCGTCAAAGCCGAAGTTTTGGCCGAAAAGGGTATGCGCCGCCCGATGCAGCAGCGTGGCCAGCGTTTTGGCCTGCAAGGCTTCCGCATCCTGTCCGTAACGTGCGATGGCGTTGAGACGCGGTTTGAGAAACGGGCTGACGAATCGGTTGATCATGGCATTCCCCCTTTCCTTCAGACNGGCTTATTTCGGNGCCTTTTTAAGCAGATAGGCGGCAATCAAGCCGTAGANGATNAGCGGCATCCAAGCGGCCAGCCATACCGGGAAGTTGCCGATGGTGGCGAATACCTTGGCGAATTGCATGAACAGGATGAACGTGAAGGCCAGCGTGATGCCTATGGCCAGGTTCAGCCCCATGCCGCCCTTGCGGCTCTGACGGATGGAAAGCGACACGCCGATAAGCGTCAGGATGACGGCCGCGAACGGTTGCATGAAACGTTGCCAGCGTTCGTATTCGAAGAATTTGGCCCGGTTGGAGCCCCGCATACGTTCCTGCGCGATATATTGGTTCAGTTCCTTGAAGTTCATTTCCTCCACCTTGAGGTAGTCTTTGGCGAAATCCAAGGGCATGAGCGGCAAATCCAGTTCGATGTAGGGGCCGGTCTCCACCTTTTCGCCCACGGGCAACAGCGTGCGTTTCACATAGTCGGTGGCNATCCAGCGGCNGTTGGCCGAATCGTAGCGGATGGTGGCGGCGTTGAATTTGTCGATGAGCTCACGGTCTTTGATTGTCTCCATGCAGAACTTGCTGCCGCTTTGGTTGGCCTGGTGGAACGTGGCGACGTAGAAATACGTGCTGTCGTCGTANCGCAGGTGGATGTCGGAGCCGGAGTTGATGTAACGCTGGCGCATATAGGTGCGTTCGAACGCCAAGCGGTCTTTCGTCATGTCGGGAATCAGGAAGTTGGCCAAGTATAGGTTGAACAATCCGATGATGACGGCCGAAACGATGTAGGGCACGAGGAAGCGCGAGAAATTGATGCCCGAACTGAGGATGGCCACGATTTCGGAGTTCTGCGCCAGGCGCGACGTGAAGAAGATGACCGAGATGAAGATGAACAGGAAACTGAACATATTGACCAAAAACGGCAGGAAGTTCAGGTAGTAATGCACGATAATGCCTTTCAGCGGCACGTTCTTTTCCACGAAAACGCCTATCTTCTCGGAAATGTCGAATACGATGATAATGATGACGATCAACGCGATGGTCGCGAAGAAGGTGCCTAAGAACTTACGGATGATATAGCCGTCTAACTTGTTCATCTTGCAAAGATAGTATTTTTTTGATTTACGGACGTTTTTTGCGTTTGCCGGGGCGGATCTGCTTGTGGCGCAACGTCCAGAACGGGCATAGGCAGATGTAAAGCCATTCGAAGAGGGGCGCTCCCCACCACAGGCGGCTTTCGCCTAACTGGCGGTGCGCCTTGTAACGCGTGATGAATTGGAACAGGCTCTTGAGCAGGATGCAGGCGGCGAACAGTCCGGCGGCCAGCAGGCAGTAGGGGCCCTCCGGAAAGCGGGCGAGCAGCGTGTAGAGCAGCCAGCCGACAAAGCACAGATGATAGCCGAACATCGCATAGCGGTAGGCGACGCCCGCTTTCCGCGCCGCGCTCGGCCGCCAGTTGCAGGCGTTGAGATACTGCCGTTCTTCGCGCAGCCAGTGGCCGAACGAGAGCCGCGAGGTGTAGCGCAGGCGCGCGGCCTTGGCCGCGAGGGCCCCCGCTTCCTCCGGCGCGGCAAGGTAATGGGCGAATACGTCGTAGTTGCCGCCGTTGAGCGTGTAAAAGGCCGTATAGCCGTGGTGTTGCAGGAAGATGTCCTTGTGNTAGAGCAGCGCGTGGCGCGAGGCGGCGCAGGGTTTGCCCGCCATAATCAGGCCGAGGCTCTGCAGGATGCGTTCGTCGTGGAAGTAACGCGCCAACGCGCTGCCTTGCCGCGCCGGGTAGAGGCTGTAGCCGGCCATNACCTGCGTGTTGTNNCCGATGGCCGCCGCNATATGCGCCANNCANTNNTGGTCTTCGGGCCGGCAGTCCGCGTTCGTCAGCAACACATACGGATAGGCNGCCGATTTGAGCCCGATNGAGAGCGAGAATTTNTCNTGNTCGAAAAAGTTGATGTTTTGGTTGACCTGCACGCATTTGAGCCGTCCGTGCGGGTCTTCCATGCCGTTGAGCAACAGGTTCAGGTCGTCGTCGGTATAGTCGTACACGACGATGACTTCCGACTGCGTGTAGGTTTGGTCAAGCCAGAACGGCAGGTTTTTTTTCAGGTTCTCGTATTGGTTCTGCCCCGAAATGACCACCGAGATGCCGCGGCCTTCCAAGTGGTCGGATGAGGTGTCCGCCGTGGGTTCCGTTCCCGTTTCGGGCCGTTGCCGCCGCTTGTACACGGGGCGGTAAAACCGCCAGTAAAAACTGATGAGGCAAATGGTGCAGACCGACAGACCGCCTAACAGGACGCCGTCCCACCAACTGAAAAAAGCCCATATCTGTTCCATACAGTCGTTTTTAAGGGTTTTCGGCCTTTTCGCGTGCCGCCATGCGGTAGGGGCGCCGAAAACAAAAGGCAAATTTATGGAAATTTCGGCAAATTAACTATCGCTCAAGCAAGCTTGGCTTTCCGCTCGACTTGCACTATCTTTAGGATTACCCCCTCAAGATAGGCTGCGTCTCGGTAAAGCTCAAGCAAGCTTGGCTTTCCGCTCGACTTGCACTATCTTTGCGGACGACAATCACTGCCTTATGTTGACATTTGAATTACAGGCCAACGACCCCAAGTCCGGTGCGCGCGCCGGCTTGATTCANACCGACCACGGCGATATTCCCACGCCTATTTTCATGCCGGTGGGCACGGTGGGGTCGGTCAAGGCCGTGCAGATACCCGACCTCAAAAATGAAATCGACGCCAAAATCATCTTGGGCAACACCTACCACCTGTATCTGCGGCCGGGCTTGGATATCCTTAACCGTTGCGGCGGTCTGCACAGGTTCAACGGCTGGGACCGCCCGATTCTGACCGACAGCGGCGGNTTTCAGGTCTATTCGCTCTCCGGCACGCGCAAACTCAAGGAGGAGGGCGTTACGTTCCATTCCCACATCGACGGGTCGGTGCATCTGTTCACGCCCGAAAAAGTCATGGACATAGAGCGTTGCATCGGGGCCGACATCATGATGGCGTTTGACGAATGCACGCCGTTTCCCTGCGACTACGGCTATGCCGAAAAGTCGATGCACCTGACGCACCGCTGGCTTGACCGCTGCGTTAAGCGCTACCGCGAGACCGAACCGCTTTACGGCTATCATCAGGCCTTGTTCCCGATTGTGCAGGGCAGCGTTTACAAAGACCTGCGCCGCATTTCGGCCGAGAAAATCGCGTCGGTGGGCGCGGAGGGCAACGCCATCGGCGGGCTGTCGGTGGGTGAGCCCAAGGAAGTCATGTACGAACTGACGGAGTTGGTGTGCGGCATCCTGCCGGCCGACAAACCGCGTTACCTCATGGGGGTGGGCACGCCCGAAAACATTTTGGAGGGCATCGCCCAGGGTGTGGATATGTTCGACTGCGTGATGCCCACGCGCAACGGCCGCAACGCGATGCTGTTCACTAAAAACGGCATCATGAATATGCGCAACCGCAAGTGGGCCGACGATTTCTCGCCCATAGAGGAAGACGGCGAATGTTATGCCGACCGTTGCTATACGAAAGCCTATCTGCGGCATCTGTTTACGGCCGGCGAATACCTCGGCCCGATGATCGCGAGCCTGCACAACCTCGCGTTTTACCTGTGGCTCGTGCGCGAGGCACGGCAACACGTCTTGGCGGGCGACTACGCCACATGGAAAGCCGTGATGGCCCCGCGCCTGATGACGCGTCTATAGGCCGGTTTCGGCTTCTATCTCCACCCAAAGGTCGTCGCGGCACACGTCGGCATAGACGATCTGACAGATTTCTTTCGGAAAATGCCGGTATAGCATTTCGGTGAGGTGCCGCGCCTGATCGGCGTGAATGGCCGATTTCAGATAAAGGCGGACGCGGCGGTAACGCGGCGCGGGCGGTTCAGCCGTCGCCACGAGGCGTTCGATGGATTGTACCGTGTTTTCGAGTTGTTTGTCCGGCGAGGTGGGGTCCANCGTCCGTTCGCCGGCGATGGAGGCCGTGCCGGACACCCAGCAGCATAGCGGGAAGTCGGGCGCGCTGTTGGCGGCTTTGGCGTCCTTCTGCGTCTGCAGGCGGGCGCGGCTGAACAGGGGCGGCGTCTTGGCGTCCTTGCCCACGAGCACGCGGTCGGTATAGTCAAACGCTTCGGTCTGTACGGGGCTCTTGAGCGCGGGCGGCAGATGCCCGTCGGCCGATTCGAACAGCACGGCGTCGATGATGATGCCGGCATAGTCGCAGCCGATGCCCGTGGCCGCGGGATAGATTGGCTCCCGTTTGTGGTTCTGATAAAACGCCTGTCTTACCGTATTGAACTCCTGATAGTTTTGTTTCATCTCGCCCGTCTTGCCGTGCGGGTTGAGCGCCAAAATCTGTCCGATGTAATTCCATTGACGGATGACGTGGTCGAACCGCAGGCCGACGTGGTCTATCCAGCGTTGCAGGTCGTTCAGGCAATGCAGGCCGGCCGCGTAGGCCGCCGACATCTTGACACCCCGCATCTGCGCGTAAGGCGTGGCGAAGCCGGAGCACCAGAACTGTCGGCAACCGTAGCCGTCCAAACGCACGTAAGGCAGGTTGTCGAACCACTCGTAATAAGGCTTTATATTGCTGTCGTTCAGATAAAAAACGTCAACGGAAATCCAGTCTTTCGTCAGGGGCGGCTGTTCCACCACCGTAACGGCCGGCACGCCCGACAGCGTTTTGCACGCTTTGAGGCGGCGGGCAATCGCGCGTTGCAACCGCTTGCAGTCGGTACGGCGTTCCGTCAACTTGGCCGCGAAAACGACAACCTTGACGAGAAACCCGTCGTGGGCGGCGTCAAACTGGCGGATGGCCGCCACCGTNTCGTCGGCGGGGGCGTTTCCGAACGGCAGGTCGAGCCGTTCATAGCGTATGGCGTGGTTCGGCATGGTTTGCATCGTATGCAAAAATACAAAAAATCGTAAATTTGCACGATAAAGACGTTGGGTTGACCCAAAAACGAGAGGTATATGGATAGAAAAGCGGAGGCGGTCGCCAAAAAGGCGGACGGCTATAACTGCGCGCAGGCGGTGGCNTGCACGTATTGTGACTATGCGGGTGTGGATGAACCGACGATGAAGAACCTGACGGCGGCTTTGGGCGGCGGTCTGGGCACCGGACAGNGCACGTGCGGCGCCATTGTCGGCGCGGGCGTNGTGCTGGGCGGCTACTTCAAGGAGCGGGCCGCTTCCATGCGGGCCATGCAGTCGCTCGTCAAGGCGTTCGANGCCCGCAACGGCGCGGTGACCTGTTGTGAACTCAAAGGCATGGGCACGGGGCGGGTGTTGCGCGCCTGCAACGACTGTGTGGCCGATGCCGCCGAAATATTGGCGTCGCTTCTGACCGAAGCCGGCGCGGAAACGAAATAGCGTTATGGAAAAGGTGGCGGTTTTACTTGGCGTTTATCTCATCGTGCCGGCCCTGCTGATGTTCATGCAGGCGCGCTGGTCCGCCGTGCAGAAGATAGGGGCGATACTGTTGGCCTATGCCGTCGGCATCGTGCTTTCGTTGACGGGCTTTTCCCAAAGCGCCGATGCGGAAACGGCGCAACAGCTCTCCACAATGAAAGCCGTGTTGCAGAACGTCTGCGTGCCGTTGGGCATCCCGTTGCTGCTCTTTTCTTCCGACTTCAAGCAATGGCGCCGCCGTTGGAAACAGGTGGCCGTGGCGTTCGCCGTCGGTATCGTGGCCGTGATGGCGGCCGTCACCGCGTCCTATTATCTGTTCAAGGGGCAGGGCATCCCGGAATTGGAGAAGGCGGCCGGCCTTATGGTGGGCTTCTACACGGGCGGCACGCCCAACGTGGCTTCGCTCAAAATGGCCCTGCAACCCTCGGCCGAAACCTTCCTGCTCGTCAATTCGTTTGAAATCGTCATCACGTTCGTGCTGTTGGCTTTCCTCATAGGGGGCGGCTATAAGCTCATGCGGCGGTGGCTGCCGTATGCCAAGCCGTCGGCTACGGCGACGGCCGCGTCCGCCAACCTTCGGGAAACGCTGGCCGCCCGTCGGGCGTTGGCGCGGGCCGGCAAGGTGGAGGATTACCGCTTCATGTTCCGCAAGCCGATGTTCAAGGGCTGGCTCTGTGCGTTGGGCTTGGCCGTGCTTATCGCGGCCGTCGCCGCGGCCATCAGCCTCTTGTTTCCGAACGATTACCGCGTGGTGGCCATCGTGCTCGGCATCACGACGCTCAGCATCGCGGCCTCGTTTTCCGAGCGCGTCCGCCGTTTGCCCAAGAGTTTCGAGTTGGGGATGTATTTCATCCTCGTGTTCAGCACCGTCATCGCGTCCGATTTCAATGTGGAACACCTCGGCACGGTGGCCGACAAGCTGTTTTATTTCATCGCGGCGGTGCTCGGCCTTAGCCTCGTGCTGCATTTCCTGTTGGCCAAACTCTGCCGCGTGGAGGCCGACACGTTCACGATTTCGATGACGGCCCTGATATTCTCGCCGCCTTTCGTGCCCACGGTGGCCGGCGCGATGAAGAACCGCGACTGTATGCTCACGGGCATCGTCGTCGGCTTGCTCGGCTACGCGCTGGGCAATTATCTAGGCATAGGTTGGTATATGCTTATCAGTTGACAAAACATTAATCGCAGATATACATGGTCTATTTCAATATCGTAGAAAAACGTTCCATCTATTACCGGTTTTGGCGCCGTTGGTTCGGGCGTTTCTTCTCCACCGTCTATTACCGGAAATTCGTCGTGCGGGGCACGGAGAACCTGCCGCCCGTGGGCACGCCCTACATGATTGTGAGCGATCATCAGAACGGCCTGTTGGACGCGCTCTGCATCCTGTTCGGCTTGCCGGAACGCCATACGCCGATATTTTTGGCGCGTTCCGACATCTTCAAAAAACCGTTCGTGGCCAAATTGCTTTGCTTTTGCAAGATTCTGCCGATATACAGGCAGCGCGACGGCAAGGAACAGCTTGGCAAGAACGAGGCGATTTTCGATTTCGCCGCCCGCATGATAGGCGAGGGGGCGGCCGTCAGCCTGTTTCCGGAGGGGCACCATCA
>WFLX010155253.1_pt1 | contig 13470 bp, 13 predicted proteins | sample 4967041 | NCBI WGS metagenome assembly WFLX01 (sample SAMN12857096, study PRJNA449069) | gut metagenome | isolation source: stool from male and female vole | host: Microtus ochrogaster | place: USA:Florida | collected 2017
CCATCTCTTCGTCAACTGCGTCTTCTAGAAGGCTCTCTTGTAACCATTTGGGCATATCCTCTTCCTCGGGGGTGTCGACCATACCACCGTTTGCATTTATTTTGACTCCATGTCGCTCGCCATTTGCATCAAGGAAGATGCCATATGGAATTATAAAATCTTTCTCCATTTTCATTAATATTATGATAACGCTGCAAAGGTAGTGATAACTTCCATAGTGAATTGTCTGATTATCGGGAAGATTAATCATACTCGATTATCTATATTAATTTTTGGGAATAGATGGGTGGGAATAGGGAGGGGCTTGTTTACCGAGTGCAGGTTTTTTTGTACTTTTGCGGCATGGATTTCCAGTTGCAAGCAAAATCTGCGGGTAGTAATGCCCGCGCAGGTGAGATTCGGACGGCACACGGTGTCATCGAAACTCCTGTTTTTATGCCTGTGGGTACTGTGGGCTCAGTCAAGGCTGTTCATCGCCATGAGCTTACTGATGACATCAATGCCCAGATTATTTTAGGCAATACTTATCATCTGTATCTGCGTCCCGGCACAGAGATTCTGCGCAAAGCAGGCGGATTGCACCGGTTCATGGGCTGGGAGCGTCCAATCCTTACTGACAGCGGCGGTTTCCAGGTGTTTTCACTCAGTTCCAACCGCAAGCTTAAAGAGGAGGGTGCGTGGTTCCGCAGCCATATTGATGGATCGAAGCACTTGTTTACTCCGGAAAATGTCGTGGATATAGAGCGGGTAATCGGTGCCGATATCATGATGGCGCTTGACGAGTGCCCGCCGGGTGACAGCGATTTTGCTTATGCCCGCAAGAGCCTTGACCTTACGCACCGTTGGCTGGAGCGCGGATGGAAACGGTATAAGGAGACGGAAGGTCTTTATGGTTACAGCCAGGCGTATTTTCCTATCGTGCAGGGGTGCGCATATCCGGAGCTGAGGCGTGAGAGCGCGAAATTCGTGAGTGATCTCGGGGCTGACGGGAATGCTATAGGCGGTCTGGCGGTAGGTGAACCAACGGAGGTGATGTATGAGATGATTGAGGTTGTCAACGAAATTCTTCCGGAGGATAAGCCCCGCTACCTTATGGGGGTGGGTACTCCTGCCAATATACTTGAAGCGATAGACCGTGGAGTAGACATGATGGATTGCGTGATGCCTACCCGCAATGCCCGCAACGGCATGCTGTTTACAAGCCGCGGAATAATGAATATGCGCAATAAGAAGTGGGCGGATGATTTCTCACCGATAGATGAGGAGGGTACAAGTTATGTTGACCATGCATACAGCAAGGCATATCTACGTCATCTATTCATAAGCCAGGAGATTCTTGCGATGCAGATTGCGAGCGTGCATAACCTTGCTTTTTACCTATGGCTGACCCGTGAGGCGCGTCGCCATATAATTTCCGGTGATTTNGCGNCATGGAAGCGGGACATGGTTGAGCGNNTGACNAACAGGCTTTAAACGGAGGGGAGNGATGAGGTTTCCAATAATCCTTGACAAGTATATAATACGTAAGTTTCTCGGCACATANGTTTTTGCNATCGTGCTGATTCTTGCTATTACGGTGATGTTTGACATCAACGAGAAGCTTGACGCTTTTCTAAAAGCTCCGCTNAAGGAAACCATTTTTGATTATTTCCTGAATTTCCTTCCTTATTTCGCTAACCAATTCAGCCCGCTGTTTACATTCATAGCGGTAATCTTTTTCACTTCCAAACTCGCTGACAACAGCGAAATAATTGCGATGCTCAGTACCGGCATGAGCTACCGGCGGCTTCTTGTGCCTTACATGGTGAGCGCAGCTGTGATTGCCGCGGCAACTTTCGTGCTGTCAAGCTATATCATCCCTCCTGCCAATGTGAAGCGAATNGCTTACCANAACACCTACGTGAGAAACAAGGCGGTGNCNTACGGGAGCAACATACAGCNTCAGGTGAGCNCNNGAGTCATTGCTTACATNAGNNGTTATGACNATATCGCAAAAANCGGCTNCNGGTTTTCGCTTGAGACGTTCAAAGACAAAAAGCTTGTGAGCAGGTTGACTGCCCAGACAATACATTACGNCACCTTATACAACTGGACGGTGCGTGACTACATGATACGCGACTTAAAGGGGAGCCGTGAGGTGATTACCCGCGGCACGCGCCTGGATACTGTAATAGCAATTGAGCCGCGCGATTTCCTAATTGCGGCAAATGACCAGGAGATGCTTACAACTCCAGCGCTTGACGAGTATATCACCCGCCAGAAGGAACGCGGAGTGGCAAATATCAAATCGTTTGAAATAGAATATCACCGCCGCTTTGCAATAACCGCTGCAGCTTTTATCCTAACCGTAATTGGAATGTCACTCAGCAGCCGCAAGGTGAAAGGGGGAATGGGAATAAATATAGGCATAGGGCTTGTGTTGAGTTTCAGCTACATCCTGTTTATGACAGTGACCTCGACCTTTGCTGTGAGCGGTTACACGAGCCCGATGGTGGCAATGTGGATACCGAATATCCTTTACGCTATTATCGCTGTGCTTCTTTACCGGAAAGCTTCGAGCGGCTAACGGCAAATCCGCCTTGGGGAGTGCGGGTGATTACAATAGTCCCGTTTATAAATTCTGTTGTGTGGCTCTCTGCGTCAAACGGCGTTATAGAGAGGACTCCTTGCGCCTCATGCCTTGCAATTGAAAAGGGATAAGCCGTGTTTTCGTATATAATATTATGAGCCATTACTGCCGCTCCTGTCCGCAACTCAATAGTGGTGCTCATAGTCGCTGGCAAAGGATTTAATATTACTGCGGATACCTTCCGCTGCCGGGCTAATACGTGTCCTGACAAGCGAGATTGAGTCAAGAGCGACAACTTCATCTTCAGCAGGAGTGTAGAGAATGTAGCCGTAAATCATTGATGCCTTCTTATCGGGATTCAATGCTATTTTCAGCCTATGCCATCCGGAAGAGGGTGAGCCTGATGTAACATATTCTCGCGTTCCGTCCTGATATTCCGCAGTAATAGCGAAGCGTACAGGATTTTTCGGCTCGGTTGCCCTTGCCGACAGTGTGAAAATGTCCCCGTTTTGCCAATTGCGGTCGGAAATCAGATGGAAAGTTGATATGTCTGTAGGCATATTATGCGCAAAAATGCGGCTTGGCTCTGACGTCCAAAGGTCAATTGAGTCACCCTCCGTAGCATAAATAGATGTAGATTTTGTTGAGGGCATGGAAGCCGCGCTCAGTGCCGCGCTCTTTAACTCGTGTTCAGTCATTTCAATCGCCCGGTCGTAAACTTCCACAAGGATATCCATGTTTCTCCCGTACCACCGAAGGGAGGTGTCAACCTGCTCAGGTGTGACTTTATTTTTCAAGTAAATGGACTGCTTAAGCGCAAGCTTGTCGGAATCGGTCGGGAATGCCTTGTAGTNACTCTCCACAACAGCCTCCGCAATGGAGAGGTCGGCGATAANCNGCGCCATTTTCTCCTTTCCAATGACTCCTGACGGGGTTTTGGAGCAAGCTGCCAACAGGGCTACTAAAGCCATGACCAAGGGGATTCCTTTACGCAGTTTCATTACTGTTTTAGAGTGGAGTGGTCGGTGGTGAGGTATTTGCTGTAGAAAAGGATGAGGACAATCATTCCTACGGAAATGGCTGCATCAGCAAGGTTGAACACCGGCTGGAAGAAAAGGAAGTTTTTGCCTCCAATCCATGGCATCCACTGCGGCCAGTCGAAACTGAAAAGCGGGAAGTAGAACATATCCACCACCATGCCATGGAACAGTGAAGCATATCCTCCGCCATCAGGGAATAGCACAGCCACCTGCGGAGGATAAGGATTGTTGAAGATTAGCCCATAGAACAGGCAATCAATGATGTTTCCTGCGGCTCCAGCTGTTATTAGGGCGATGCATACAATGAATCCGGTAGATACCCATTCTTTGTTGCGGATGCGTATGATTATCCATATCAGCACACCAACGGCAACAATGCGGAAGAGTGTGAGGAAAAGCTTGCTACCCATCTCCATGCCGAAAGCCATGCCGTTGTTCTGCACGAACACAAGCTGGAACCAGTTGAAAATATGGTAGTCCTCCCCGAGGTAGAAATGGGTCTTGACCCAGATTTTAATAGCCTGGTCAAGTAGCACCACAATCAGAATGACTGCGAGGGCAATGATTCCTTTATGCGATTTCATCAATGGTTGTTGAGGTTCTTCTGGTCAATTCCAAGAGTTGCATGAGGAACAGCCCGAAGACGCTCCTTAGGTATGAGCTGTCCTGTTGCACGGCATATTCCGTAGGTTTTGTTCTCAATTCTAACGAGTGCCGCCTGCAGATGCTGGATGAATTTCATCTGCCTCTGTGCAAGCCTTCCGGTTTCTTCTTTTCCAAGGGTGCTTGCCCCCTCTTCAAGAATCTTGAATGTGGGGGATGTATCAGCAATGTCGTTGCCCTCGGTATTGGTTATGTCCGCTCTAAGCAACTCATAATCGCGTTTTGCTTTTTCAAGCTTTTCGAGAATGAGTTCCTTGAACTCCTGAAGTTCTTCGTCGGAATATCTGGTTTTCTTATCGTTCATGGCTAAAGTGTTATGCTTTGTTGACAGTAACGTTTACAATTACTCCGTCAAGGTCGAGTGCTTCTGTGCCATCGAGGTTTTCAACCGGTGCAACGGTAATAGCATCGGCAAGTACCTGACGCGCGATATAATCGGAATAACTGCTTATTGCTTTGTCGGTTTCTGTGTTTGGCTCGAATACGAGAGTAATCCTGTCGGTGATGTCGAAACCGCGGCTCTTGCGGATGTTCTGGATGCGGTTTACAATATCGCGGGCAATGCCTTCCGCTTTCAGTTCATCGGTGATTGTAACATCCAGCGCCACAGTCACAGTGCCTTCATTTGCCACAAGCCAACCGGGAATATCCTGTGAGATAATCTCAACGTCGGCTTTCTCAATCACGGCGGGTGTGCCAGCCGCATCAAGTGTGACAACACCGTCTTTTTCAAGATCTGCAATCTGCTGCTGTGACATAGCCTGGACTGCAGCGGCAACCTGTTTCATTGTTTTGCCGAATTTCGGGCCGAGTTTCTTGAAGTCAGGTTTTACTTTCTTGACCAACATTCCGTCGCCGGTAGCATCAACAATGCGCAACTCCTTGACGTTGACTTCGCTGAGGAGGAGTGATTTGATTTTCTCAAGGTCGCGTGCCATTTCGTCATTGAGCGCGGGAACGATTATAGCCTGCAGGGGTTGACGTACTTTTATTGCGGCTTTTCTGCGGAGTGCGAGCACCATAGATGTAACAGTCTGTGCAAGATGCATCCTTTCTTCAAGTTCCTTGTCAATAAGTGAGGTGTCTGCTTCGGGGAAATGGGCGAGATGCACGGATGGTGCACCGGGGTTCAGGTCGGCAAACAGCCTGTCGGCATAGAAAGGAGCCACAGGAGCAATAAGAAGCGCCACGGTGCGGAGACAGGTGTAGAGTGTCTGGAATGCGCTTAACTTGTCTTCATTCATTTCTCCTCCCCAGAATCTCTTGCGGTTGAGGCGCACATACCAGTTGCTGAGGTTATCGCAAACAAAATCGTTAATTGCCCTTGCTGCTTTTGTCGGCTCATAGTCATTGAGGTCGGCATCAACTTCGGCAATGAGGGAATTTAAAAGCGACAGAATCCACCGGTCAATTTCGGGACGGTCTTTTACCGGAACCTGTGGAGCCTCAGGATCGAAATTGTCAACGTTGGCATAAAGCGCGAAGAAAGAGTATGTATTGTAAAGAGTAGCGAAGAGTTTTCGCGCCACTTCCTGCACTCCTGCCTCGTCGAACTTCAGGTTATCCCATGGTGATGAGTTTGCAATCATGTACCAGCGGAGCGGGTCGGAACCAAATTTCTCAATAGCCTCAAACGGGTTAACGGCATTGCCAAGGCGCTTGGACATTTTGTTGCCGTCCTTGTCGAGTACGAGACCGTTTGACACAACTGCTTTATATGCCTTATCACCAAATACCATTCCTGCTATGGCATGGAGGGTAAAGAACCATCCTCTCGTTTGGTCCACACCTTCAGCAATGAAGTCAGCGGGGAAGAGATCACCGTTGTCAAATGCCTCTTTGTTTTCAAACGGATAGTGAATCTGGGCGTATGGCATAGAGCCGCTGTCAAACCAAACGTCAATCAGGTCGGTTTCGCGCTTCATCGGCTTGCCGGAGGGTGATACAAGGATTATATCGTCAACGTACGGACGATGCAAGTCAATCTTGTCGTAGTTTTCCTTTGAGTAATCGCCGGGCACAAATCCTTTGTCGCGGTACGGGTTGCTCTCCATTACCCCGGCTGCAACCGCTTTGTCAATTTCGTTGAAGAGTGTTTCAACCGAGTCGATGCAAATTTCCTCAGAAGCATCCTCTGTCCTCCAGATAGGGAGGGGAGTGCCCCAATACCTGCTGCGTGAAAGGTTCCAGTCCTGTAGATTTTCAAGCCATTTGCCAAAACGCCCTGTGCCAGTGCTCTGCGGTTTCCATTTGATAGTTGTGTTGAGATCCATGAGTTTCTCGCGTGCTGCGGTTGTGCGGATGAACCAACTGTCAAGCGGATAGTACAGTACAGGTTTGTCTGTCCTCCAGCAATGAGGGTAGCTATGAGTGTGCTTCTCGATTTTGAATACGAGCCCTTGCTGCTTGAGCATCATGCATATTTCCACATCAAGAGTCTCGGTTTCCGGTGTGGCTTCAGGATTGTATGCGTTTTTGACGAATTTGCCTTGCCAGAGGGTGTATGCCTCTACGTCAACTTTTTCTTTTACAAATACCGGGTCAAGCTCATCAAGGAGGTAGAACTTGCCGGTGAGGTCAACCATCGGACGGATATTGCCGTCCTTGTCAATGAGGTGAAGCGGGGGCACGCCGTTCTGGCGTGACACCCTAAGGTCATCAGCGCCGAAAGTACCGGCGATATGCACTATTCCAGTACCATCGGCTGTGGTAACATAGTCGCCGGGAATGACTCTGAAAGCCCCTTCTCCAGGATTAACCCATGGGATTAACTGGCGGTAGGTTATACCCACAAGGTCTGAGCCTTTTAATTTAGCAACGATGGAGTAGGGTATTACCTTGTCGCCTTTCTTGTATTCCTCAAGAGGCTGGTCAGCACCTTTGGCTCCAAGCACAGATGAAACGAGTGCTTCGGCAAGCACAACAGTAACCGGGTCACCGCTATATGGGTTGTAGGTGCGTGCAATGACATAATCAATAGCCGGTCCAACAGCAAGGGCGGTGTTGCTGGGGAGTGTCCACGGCGTAGTAGTCCATGCGAGGAAGTAGGGATTTCCCCAACCGGTCATTTCCGGTGTGGGAGATGTGACAGGGAACTGGGCGATACATGTGGTGTCCTTTACATCGCGGTAGCATCCTGGCTGGTTGAGCTCGTGGGTGCTTAGCCCGGTGCCAGCCGCGGGCGAATATGGCTGGATGGTGTATCCCTTGTATAGATAATCCTTATCGTAAAGCTGGCGGAGGAGCCACCACACAGATTCGATGTAGCGGTTATCGTATGTGATGTATGGGTCGGTCATGTCCACCCAATAGCCCATAGAGTTGGTTAGAGTTTCCCACTCTTTTGTGTACTTCATGACCTCCGCACGGCACGCTGCATTATAGTCATCCACTGAAATCTTATGACCGATATCCTCTTTGGTTATGCCGAGGCTCTTTTCCACGCCAAGCTCAACCGGCAGCCCATGGGTGTCCCATCCTGCCTTACGTTTAACATGGAATCCTTTCATGGTTTTGTAGCGGCAGAATATATCCTTGATGGTACGCGCCATAACATGGTGGATACCTGGCATTCCGTTGGCGGAAGGGGGACCTTCGTAAAAAACAAACGAGGGGCAACCCTCACGTTCTTTTACACTACGCTCAAAGAGTGCTTGCGCATTCCACTGCTCAAGCACCTCCTTATTGATGTCAGAAAGGTTAAACCGGTTGTATTCAGTGAATTTATGTTCCATTGGTATATCTTTTTTGCCAGAAGGCATTTTGAAAGTGCAAAGATAATGGTTTTCAGTTGGCAATGCAAATTTGAGGGAGCAGATGAGCGAAGGGCGGGGGACAGCAGCAATGCNGTTCAGNAGNTAATTGATGCGGNGAGTGATAAGGTCCGGTTCNCCGGGTTGNAGGCNGGTGNCGCTNTAGCAGTTACGCNTGTTTTGTCCCAGCCAAACAGTTTCCTTTCAAAGGGGAGCAGCAAGTATGCCGCCCTGGTACTGAGGAAGCCGATTGCAGCTCCTGCGGCAACATCACCGAAGCGATGCCGGTGGTGGTGGATGCGTAACGCTCCAACTCCTACAGCCACGGCATAACCTCCGGCTCCCCATGCCCAGCCGTATTCGGAACGCAGCATTTCAGCGCCGCGGAATGCACGTGCGGCGTGTCCGGAGGGGAAGGAATGGCGGTCTGTGCCATCCGGTCTTGTGGAATGGATGGTGTGCTTGAGGGTAAAGGTAACCCCTTCACATATTATCATTGATGTTGCGGTCAGTGCAATTCGTTCTTTCCAGTCGTGGCGCGGTTTTACCCCACATACACTCAGCCCGAAATTTGCAATTGTAGGTACAAATTGCGCAATATCATCCAGATAATAGTGTTTCGCCTCAGTTTTTTCTGAAGTTTGTGCTATCGCAGTGGAAAATGAGGAGAGGAGGAGTATGAGTGAAAGGAAAATAGGTTTCATCGTATTGTCAGAAGTACCAGGGATGAGAGGTGAGACGGATGATTCCGGGTGTGTCCTCGCATCCTGCAATGCGGACAACCTGAACGACCTTTCTTGGAATGTAAAGCGGGTCCGCAGGGTCAATCGATGCGGTGAACACTTTGCCGGAAGAGTGGATGAACCTACCCCGGCGGTCATATATTGCCACATGTGTGATTTTAGTGCCGGCTTCATTGGTGAAGAATAGTAGGTCGCCTCTTTTCCAAAGGTCCGGACGTGCTACCGGTATGTCAATTCCCACGAGCGACTGCTGCGAGGCATCGCGTGGCAGGAGGATGCCGGTTGCAAAATACGCTCTCCTGACAAGCCCGGAGCAGTCTGGCGCAAGCAGGGTTGTTCCTCCCCACAGATACGGGGCGCCATTTGCAAGTGCCGCTGTCGCAATTACGAGGTCGGTGTCGGTGAATGGTGTGAAGGCTTCCGAAAGTGGCATTGCCATGTCTGCCGGGATATATCCGGCGGTGCTGTCAGGCAAGGACACGCAGAGGTAGTTGCTGCCCGCAAGCGATTTAGCAGGCAGTATCGTTCCATTCATGAGATAGGTAATCCTGCCCCCTCGTGTTGTATCGGCAAGCACGTCTACTGTAGTCGGGCAAGTGACGATGATTCTCGGAGTTTTCTTCCAGGTAGCATAATCCTCGGTGGAAACGGGAGTCACAGAGGAGGAATTGATGAATCCGGTGTATGAGTCGGGGAGTGTGACTCCAAACCATTCTCCAACGGTGTCGGTGACGCACGCAGGTGTGCCGAGCAGTGCCTGGGTCACCATTTCAGATGAATGAGCCGGGGATTGGCGGATATGCGCCACGGGGATGGTTATGAAAACCATCGTGCAGGTATCGGTATCAGCAAGCACTGCTGCCCGTGCCGGGGCAACCGGCAGGAGCAGCAGTGATGCCAATAGTGCGGTTATAAAGTGCTTCACACTGTCATTGATGCTATAACTTCCTTAATCTGGTTTGCAAGCTCGTCGGCAGCTTCCATTGTTGCCGCTTCAGAGTAGATGCGGATGATTGGTTCGGTATTGCTCTTGCGGAGGTGAACCCATGAGTCGGCGAAGTCAATCTTCACACCATCAATATCGGTGATGGTTTCATTTGAATAACGTTTCTTGACTTCGACGAGGATTGCGTCAACATCGATGTCCGGTGTAAGTTCGATTTTGTTTTTTGCAATCGCGTAAGCGGGATAGGTTTTCTTGAGTTCGCTCACTTTCTTGCCGCTCTTTGCAAGGAGGGTGAGGAAGAGAGCCACGCCAACGAGGGCATCACGACCATAATGGCTTGCCGGGTAGATGACTCCGCCATTGCCTTCTCCGCCGATAACAGCTCCGGTTTCCTTCATCTTGGTAGTGACGTTCACTTCGCCGACAGCACTTGCGCTGTATGAGCAGCCGTGGCGTTCGGTAACATCGCGGAGGGCGCGTGAAGAGCTGAGGTTGCTGACGGTAGATCCGGGAGTCTGAGACAGGACATAGTCCGCAATAGCAACAAGGGTGTATTCCTCAACAAACATTTCGCCGTTTTCCATGACGATTGCGAGACGGTCAACGTCCGGGTCGACAACGAAGCCCACATCGGCACGACCTTCCTTCATCAGGTCTGAAATCTGTGTGAGGTTTTCTGGGATAGGCTCAGGGGTGTGGGCGAATTTGCCGGTAGCCTCACAGTTGAGCTCAATGATATTCTTAACGCCGAGGGCTTTGAGAAGCTGGGGGATGACCACGCCTCCTACAGAGTTTACAGCGTCTACGGCTACGGTGAAGTTTGCTTCGGCGATAGCTTTTGTATCCACGAGGTCAAGCGCAAGCACAGAATCAATGTGCCGGCGGTTGTATGTGGTGTTAATCTGTTCGTGCCCGAGTTCGGTTACAGGCGCAAAAGAGTATGAGTCGTCCGCAGCGATAGCGAGCACTTCTTTGCCCTGCGCGTCGTTGAGGAATTCTCCATTTTCATTCAGGAGCTTGAGCGCGTTCCACTGCACGGGGTTGTGGCTTGCCGTGATGATGATGCCTCCGCAAGCGTTTTCGGCAGTAACGGCAATTTCGGTAGTAGGTGTTGATGCGAGACCGATGTTTACCACATCAAAGCCCATTCCGCATAGGGTTGACACAACGATGCCGCTGACCATTTCGCCGCTGAGGCGCGCATCGCGTCCCACAACGATGACATTGCTGGTTTTGGTTGTTGTCTTGCGGATGAATGTAGCGTATGCCGCAGTGAATTTAACGATGTCAAGTGGTGAAAGACCTTCACCCGGAGCACCGCCGATAGTACCGCGGATGCCCGAAATAGATTTGATGAGTGACATATTTTATGGTTTAGATTTTTATGGATTGGATTGCAACGCGTTCAGATTTTGCCTGGGAAGTAGCGGATGTCGTAGAGGAAGGGGGTAACGTATGAAATCTCGCTGTACCAGCCGAGCTGTGATTTGACCACAAGCCTTACATGGCTGTTAAGCGGGAGAAGCGACAGTGGCACCTGTATGCCGGTTCCCCATTGGGTAGAGGATTCAAGGGTCGTGTTACCGTAGCGGAATGACTGGTCGCCGTACTCTATGTTTTCGCTATTGCCCTCCGAGGTCATTCCATCTTCCGATGTGTAGTAGTTGATGTTGTACCTTGTGAAGCGGAAGTAGACAATCTGGTTGTCGGCAACCATCGGACCATCGCCTTTCTCTATGACCTGCATGTANAGGTTGCCCTCAGGGTCNAGCTGGTAGAAAGGAGCGTCATTGCCGGTAACGAATTCTTTGTTGTCGGCGATATAGCCTATTACTTTCTGGTCGGCGAGAAACAGGTTTACAGCTTTGTTCTCGTCCTCAAGCATCTGGGCATAGCTTTTCCTGTCGCTGCAGGATTGCATTGCCGCGCAGGCGATAAGTGCAACCGCCGCAATGAGTGTATTTACGATTCTAATTTTCATATTCTGGTTAAGTGATGTTATTCGTTTGTTGCAGGGAGNAGTGGNGTGAATATAGGAAGTGCGTCAATGAGGGTTGCNACTGCTTCCGGCATAGTGCCATGAAATTCTCCTCCGGCGGCGTTGCAGTGTCCTCCTCCTCCATANAGTTTTTCGCATATTGTATTTACGGGGAAGTCGCCGGTGCTNCGCATTGANACCTTGATGAAATTCTTGTCATCTTCGCGGAAAAACACGCTCCATATAATCCCTGGAATGCTCAAAGGCTTGTTAACAAGACCTTCGGTGTCGCCTTTCACATAGTCGAACTCGGTGAGCTCGTTNCGGTCAAGGGTTATAAGCGCGAGGGAGTGCTCCGGCAGCAGGAACATCCGGCGGTATATGGCGTAGCCGCAGATGCGCAGCCTGTTTGCGCTGTTGGTGTTCCACACCGTATTATATATCTCATCCTTGTTAATTCCGGTGGTGAGAAGCCGGGCAATGATGAGGTACAGGTCGGGATTGTTTGAATTGTAGGAGAAATTTCCAGTGTCCGTAAGCATTCCCGTGTATATGCAGGTTGCTGCATCGGCATGGATTTTGCCGGACCATCCCATCTGGTAAAGAAGTCTGTATAGGAGGGCGCAGGTAGATGATTCTTCCGGATAGGAGATTTCCACATCGGTGAAGTGCTCCGGGTCAAGGTGGTGGTCTATCATGATTCTTGGCGCCGTGCTCTCCATCAGCAGCGGTTCAAGCCGGTCTATTCTCTGCGGGGCATTGTAGTCCATGCAGAAAACGAGGTCGGCGCTTTTAAGCAAGTGTAACGCCCGGTCGTGATAGCGTGATGCTATTGTTATATGGTCGTTTCCCGGCAGGAACCTCAGGCTTTTAGGGGGAGTGTCAGGCGTGATGACATTGACAATCTTATGGTCGCCGGCAAGCACAGCCGCGAGCCCGAGGCTTGAACCAAGCGCATCACCGTCCGGTGTCTTATGGCAGGTAATGACAATGCGGTGGCTTGCCTCAATCATTTTTTTTGCGGCAGCCACTTTGTCATCGCTTATCGTCTTTGTGATAGTCATCAGTATTCAGAAGGTGCTGTAGACGGTGCAAAGTTAGTAAAATCTTCACTAACCGAGTGCACAGCGTGGCAGGTATGTCCTCAATTTTTATTTTTTAACTTGATGCAGTGCCGGTTGCTGTGCTGACAGCAAAATTTCGTGGCGTATGAAAAATATTTTTCGATTAAGTTGCATAAATCTTTGCCGTTAGCAGGAATTTGCTTACTTTTGCAGCCGAATTTTGCTCGTTGGGCTCCGGTTAAGTGCGAATCCGGTGTTTGGAGTCGCCGCCCGCGGGAAGAACCCGTAAAATCTTATAAATAGGATGTACGCAATTGTAGAAATCCAGGGACAGCAGTTCAAGGCAGAGCCTGAGAAGTTCCTGTATGTTCATTACCTTGGTGAGAATGCCAAGGAGGGAGACAAGCTCGAATTCGACCGTGTTCTCCTCTCTGATGTAGACGGTGCAGTGAAAGTAGGCGCACCTGTTGTTGAAGGCGCAAAAGTTGTTTGCGAAGTTCTCGAACCCCTTGTAAAAGGTGAGAAAGTTATCGTATTCAAGAAAAAACGCCGTAAAGGTTATCGCCGTAAAAACGGTCACCGCCAGTATTTCTCCAAGGTGTTAATTAAAGAAGTTGTTGCTTAATCCTCTAAAATCTTAAAGAAATGGCACATAAGAAAGGTGTAGGTAGTTCAAAGAACGGCCGTGAGTCAGAAAGCAAACGACTCGGTGTTA
>WFLX010091861.1_pt1 | contig 13468 bp, 11 predicted proteins | sample 4967041 | NCBI WGS metagenome assembly WFLX01 (sample SAMN12857096, study PRJNA449069) | gut metagenome | isolation source: stool from male and female vole | host: Microtus ochrogaster | place: USA:Florida | collected 2017
AAAAAGTTACCTCAGCCCGGTTTTGGACGGTGCTTTCCGCCAAGTCTCGTCAGTCATGATGCCCGCATCATTCCTTTCAGGTATTCCTACACGTTCGGCATAAGATAAGCAAGCTGATCTTCTGCTCTCACTCAATGGAATTCCTTCCTCAACTCGCGAAAATCACTCGCCCAAAACCGCCCCGGGGCTCTTAAAATCTTTATGAGACGGGGTCTTATTTAATCAATTTCTCAAGCTTAGTGTAGAATTCTTCATCTTCTCCAATTGAATAATCTATTAGCCTTCCCTCAGGATCAATGATAAGTTTTGTTGGATAGGCGGAAATAGGAAATCCTGCCACGGTACCATCGTGCGAACCTGGAGCCGGAGCAAGTAAATTAATCCAAGGCAGTTCTTGCTCATTCACCGATGCTTGCCATGTGTCCTCATGATCTCCACACGCTATTGCCACAACTTCCAGTCTGTCAGAATTCTCTGCATAGACCTTTTTCATGTTCTTAAAGCCTCTTTTACAAGGCCCACACCATGTAGCCCAAAAGTCAATGACAACCCATTTCCCTCGTAAGGAGGAAAGGTTGAAAGTTTGACCATCCAAACTGTTTAATGATATTTCAAGTGAAGGGGCAGTCTCCAAAGACTGTTCCAGCATTTTTTGTTGGTTCTCGCTACGATTAGAAGAATTACGTCTCGAGCAAGCATAAGTATAGTAGAGGGTCTTTTCAGAACCGGGAGGAAGTTTGCTGAAAGCGTAAGATACAAAATCATCTTCCAACCTTGTAACTACACGAGTTGCAGTCTCCGGATCACTTTCCGACATTATTTGATCAATCAACAAGTTCATTTCATTTGAAAGAGAATCCAACTCATTTTCAGTCAGTTTATATCTGCTTATTTTGTATAGCTTTGACACCAGTTTGTAAAACTTATCTGAATAAGGAATCTTATTTGAATATATACCTCCTGTGGCCTTGTATCTTGCCGGACCAAGACTATTTATTGTCATATCAAGATGGTCGGAACTCCTAAGATAGTAAGAAGGCATCGAGTAGAAATCGCAAGCGAGTTTATAAATACTGGGAACTGATTCGGGAAAAATGTGTACAGACCTATCCTTGACCGGGTAAGCCTTTGTGGGCCCGTTTTCCATAGCTTCCACATACTCCATCACATATAATGTGGTGTCGGAAGGTATCGGGGTTATGGTGACAAACACAGTGTCTGCCACTTGGTCGCCTGTAAATGTAATGTCAATGCCGGGAAGAATGCTTTTAGACATTTTTTTCGATGTCGTACATGCCCCTATGCCCAATAATGTTAGAGCCAATCCTAATCCTGTTATACCCTTACTAATTGATAAATTACTCATAAACATTGCATTTAAAATAAGAAATACGTTTTGCCACTGATTGCTAAAGGCACAACAATGTCAATTATCAACTGCAAAGATACAACGAATATTTCAATTATACAACTAAATTATTAATTATTTTAAATATCAATACATTTTGTATTATATTTTACTCATTTACAGCAGACAGCGTAACATAAATTTAGATTTTTGAGGACGATATTACCGAATTTTACATGTCTTGGTCATTGTAGAGAATCACATAAGCAAAAACAATAGGTTCCTGAACTGAATTTACAACTTTACCTTTTATAATTTCATCCCAAATAGAAATAGGGATAACTAAAAAATATATAAACAAGAGTCTTCTAACCTTAGTTTTGTCTCCTTTAGTCTTAGTTAGTCTTAGTTTATTCGCAAATGTTAGGAAAAAGCGTTATATTTGCACCATGAAACACTTGAACTTTATAATGATCACATGTTTGTCTCTCGTTGTCATCGCTGTGATTGTTGCAGTATGCAACCTCATAAAACTTTACTACCATGAGAAAGAACAGACTTTGGAAATCGTAAGGATTTGTGCTGAGAATGCCGACATTCTTGAAATTGTTGGCAGAATGGAAAGTAGCGAAAAATCACCCCATGCATTCATTCAACTTAATTCATTTATGGTGTTCGCACAACAGAAAGATGGCAGAATTGCTAAGTCGGATACCCTCAACACGTCACTTGCAAGCTTGCTTCGCTACGGTCTACAATTGCGTAAATTTAAATCGAATACTAATTTCGTAGCACTTGACAGCATTTTTCGTGATGAACTAAACAGGCACGGTATGTATCCGTCATTTGTATCAATAGTTCCATTTGGATCTGAAAAACCTGACAAACCTTCATTATGGTACACCCAATATAGTATTACACCAAATGATAATAATGTTGAATATGATATATATGTATCACCAATGCCACGAGTTGTATTGTCTCGTATGTGGGGTATAATTATTCCTTTTTCTTTAGTAATAGTCTTGTTTTCTTATATATCCATATATCTTCACAGAGTATTATGCCAAATGCGGTCAATAGAACAGATGAAAGATGATTTTACTCACAACATGACCCATGAACTAAAGACACCTGTTGCTGTAGCATATTCGGCAGCCGACTCAATGCTCCGCTACTACAACCAAAGCGATGAAACCAGAAATAAACAGTTCCTTAATATTATCTTGCAGAAATTGAAATTCCTTTCAGGTATGATTGAGAATATCCTTTCTATGAGCATGGCACGATACAAGACAATTCGGCTCAATAAGGAATCTCTGAATATTAAGAATATTGTTAAAGAAGTGGCTGGAATGATACAGCTGAAAACCGACAAAAGCCTTAATCTTAAAATTGATATCCCGGATAATTTATATGTATCAGCTGATTCATTGCATTTTGGCAATGTATTGTCTAATCTTATTGATAATGCAGTTAAATATTCCAGAGAATCAGTTGAGATAATCATAAGAGCTGATGCTCATTCTATATCAGTTGAAGATAATGGCATTGGTATAGATAAGGAGAGCCTTCCATACATTTTCGATAAATTTTATCGCGCGAATTCAGGGAATCGTTACGAGATCAGCGGTTATGGTCTTGGACTTTTCTATGTCAAGCAGATAGTTGATTTGTTTGGATGGAGGATATTGGTTACAAGCAGAAAAGGTAAAGGCACAAAATTCATTATTGAATTCAACAGCAATGAAAAAAGATAGATTACTTTTGGTGGAAGATGACTCTACTCTCTCATTCATCTTGGAGGATGCCCTTATCCGTGAGGGATTTGAAGTGGTAGCTGTATCTAATGGGGTCGAGGGTGTAAAGAAATTTCAAGAAATAAAACCGGATGCTGTCATAACAGACATTATGATGCCGAAAATGGATGGTTATGAGATGGTACGCTTAATTCGGCTCACAGCTCCTCAGATCCCAGTATTGTTTCTGACAGCCCGAACAGCCATTGATGATGTGGTAAAAGGGTTTGAAATCGGCGCTAACGACTATATACGCAAACCTTTCCAGATTATTGAGCTCGTTTTGCGAATTAAGGCTATCTTGAAAAGAAAATGCAGAGGAAATACGGAGGACTCACGACGTTCTTTTGGAGATTGCACTTTAGACTTTGCTACACAACGTATTTACATATCACAAGATACTATAGATTTGTCTCATATAGAAGCAATGATACTTGATGAACTTTTTGGTCATCCTAATGAAGTGGTTGAAGCAAAGACTCTTATGTATCGAATATGGCATAACGATGATTACAACAATCTTAATCGGCTCCATGGATTCATCTATAAGCTCCGCAAATACTTATCAAAATCTACAACCATTGAGCTCCTGAACATTAGAGGTGTAGGCTATAAATTGGCAATTAAATAAGACATGATGAAACAAAAGCTCTCGAATCCTGATGAACGACATTATAAAGTAGCCAACAATATTAAATGATATATTACCCCCCGCAGCTTGAAAGATCTTGAAATAATAGCTGCGAATAAGCGATAGTAATGGGCTAATATATCATTTAAATAATTTCCCGGACAGAGTCAATGTCGGGAAGATTACTGATCTGTTCCATCACGAAACGCAGTTCATCATAGCTGTGGACTGCAAATGTAATTAGAATTGTAGCAATAGCATCCTCAGTTTTAGTATTTATGCTTCCAATCGATAGATGAAGACTGTTGGAGATGCAATCGACAAGATCAATCACCATGTGAGGACGGTCGACACAAACAACCTCAATCTCAACCGGATAAAGTGTCTCATTAGCCTCAAAATCAACGCTAACTATATTGTCACCAAGTTGCGAAGACATCTTGATCACCTCCGGACAATCCCTTTTATGCACCATGATACGTTCCCCATTATTGTGAAATCCGATTACTTCCTCTCCGGGCATAGGCATGCATATTGGACAACGGTCATATTTGGGTTTTGGAATCTTAGCGAGATATGAGCGGATTGCCTTCCTTGCCTTATAGGTAACAGTGGCATCGAGCCATTCCTTCTTAGGATGGCATTCGGAATCAGGAAACACCTCCACTATATCGCCACGATGTAGCGGTGTTTTTATGGAAGCAAGCCTGCCATTAATTCGTGCGTATTTTGCCTTTTCACCGAGTTTTGAATGAATCTCATAAGCAAAATCAAGAACTGTAGACTTCTGGGGAAGCACTATAGGTTTTCCTTGAGGAGTGAAGGTCATAATGTCGTCGTTGTAGAATGAAGAAACAACATTTTCAATAAAAGTGCCTCCACCTTCATGGGCATTCTTGGAAATCTCCCTCAAATTAGCCCGGAATTTATTTATCCATCTCCTTATGTTTCCTTCCGAACTGTCGCTAAGAAATCCGTATTGAGAATTAGTCACCATTCTCTCGCTGCTGATATGGACTTCCTGCCATCGGCCGAAATCTGCAAGCAGTTTTACATGAAAACTTTGATAACCATTTTCCTTCGGACTATCGATATAGTTGGAAATACCGCCAGGTTTCTCCTTGAATCTATCTGTTAGCAGGGAATAAATCTTAAGTGCCAGGTTCTTTTCTGTCCATCCATCCTCTTCCTTATATACGATCTCAACGAAATGGCGATACTTAAGGTGGTCAAAATCATCGCCATACTTATGCATTTTTCTCCAAAGTGAATATGGCTGTCTATACTCAACAAAAACCCTTGCTCTTATTCCTCCTCTTTTCAAAATGTTGGAAATTTCATCTGTAAAAATCCTGAGTCTTGCCTGATTAGATTTCTTATCGGCTTCAATTCTCGCCACAAGTTCCGCATATTCGTGGGGACATCGAAAACGAAGGGAAAGATTTTCCAACTCTGTCTTTACATTATAAAGGCCAAGACGTGTGGCAAGTGGAGCATAGAAATAATCGGTCTCCCCAGCTATTTTCATCTGCTTATCAGGTCGCATGGAAGAGAGGGTGCGCATATTGTGGAGGCGATCGGCAAGTTTCACGAGAAGTGCACGGATGTCATATTGAACAGAAGTAAGCATCTGCTTGAAATTATCAAGTTGCTTCGACATCTCATATTTTTCCTTCTTCTGCTTGGTGACTACCCTGACAAGAAAAGCGACATCATTGCCGAAACGCTTCTGAAGTTGGTCCACAGTCCAGTCAGTATCCTCAACAACATCATGAAGGAACGCGGCGATAACCGAATCGACATCCAGATTAAGCTCCTTTGCAGCAATAGTAGCAACTGCTATCGGATGGAATATATAAGGCTCACCAGTCTTTCTCTTTTGCTTGGAATGGGCCTCCCTTGCAACTTCAAAAGAATCCACGAGGCGTCTGTAGTCCTCTTCCGATACTCGAGGACGCATAGTGTCGAACACAATCTGTGCCCGGCTTTCAATCTCTTTTGTGTAGTCCTTCCGCTTGGATACAGACCGCAGATCCTTTTCTTCCATACATTCTCCTTACTTTATATTTTCTTACTCAGTAAATTCCCCAAAGATAACTATTCTAATTATCGTAGGCCTTGCGTTCCATATAGCCCTTCACCTCTTTAAAAAGAGTTGAGGCAAACACAAGATCGTTGAGACTTTCGTTATTGCTCTTATATATAGATTTATCATCTCCTGTCCAGTCACAATAACCTTTATTGATGAATATGATATGCTGCCCAATACCAAGCACTGAATTCATATCATGTGTATTAATAACAGTTGTGATTCCATATTCATGGGTGATGTCGCTCAGCAATTCATCTATCATTATGGATGTACGCGGGTCGAGACCGGAGTTCGGTTCATCGCAGAAAAGATACTTCGGATTGAGCGCAATTGCCCTTGCAATGGCAACTCGTTTCTGCATACCGCCTGAAATCTCGGAAGGATACTTGTTGTCGGCATTCTTCAGTCCAACCCTATCTATACAGAAATGGGCCCGCTCAAGTTGTTCCTTATTGCTCATCGGAGAAAACATCTTCAAAGGAAACATCACATTCCCGAGCACTGTTTCATTATCAAATAATGCAGACCCCTGGAAGAGCATCCCTATATCCATGCGCAATTCCTTTCGCTGCTCTGAATTCATAGTGTTGAGACATCTGCCATCATAGAAGATCTCACCTTCTTCCGGTCTCAAAAGACCTACAAGACACTTAAGGAGCACAGTCTTACCAGATCCGGACTGACCGATTATCAAATTTGTCTTTCCGGTTTCAAACTCGGCGGTGATATCATGGAGAATCTGCACCCCGTCAAACCATTTGCTTATATTTTTGACCTCGATCATTGCAACAGTAGTTTAGTTAATATGACGTCTGCCAAAAGAATCAGAATTGAGCTTGACACAACTGCATTTGTACTTGCCTTACCTACTTCAAGAGCTCCACCCTTTACGTAGTAACCGTAGAATGATGCCACCGTAGCAATAATGTATGCAAACACGATTGTCTTGATTATTCCATACCAGACATACCATTCATTAAAAAACGATTGTATACCGAACACATAATTTTCCACAGTCAGCATATCAGTGAACTCTGCTACAAGCCATCCACCCCACAAGCCTACAAACATAGAAAGGACGCAAAGTATTGGAACAAAAAANACAAAGNCCNATNACTTTCGGAAGCACTATGAANTTTGCNGAATTAATNCCCATNATNTCCATAGCNTCNATCTGCTCGGTNACNCGCATCGTTCCAATCTCNGAGGCNATNTTTGAGCCTACCTTGCCTGCAAGAATCAGGCACATCATGGTCGAAGAAAATTCAAGAAGTAATATCTCTCTGGTAGCAAGACCTGTGGAATAACTCGGTATCAAGGGAGAAACGATATTGATGGTCATCTGTATCGCTATTACAGCACCGATAAAAATTGATATAATTACTACAAGCGGAATAGAGTCAACCCCAAGATTGGATATTTCAAACACCAATTGCTTGAAGAAGACTTTCCATTTGTCAGGTGTGCGGCAAACCTGAGTCATGAACATACAATATCGACCGAAGGTCTTTATGGATTTTGCTATCACTGTCGTCTTATTTTAAGAAATCTTTGTTCAATAACATCATTCCAACTGCAAAATTAATAAAAATTTTGAATGTGGAGCAATATCTATTTGTTTACAACAATCGTTTTTATTAATTTTGCCATGAAAATTTAAATTTTATGGCTATAATAACCAAAAATTGCGTAATCTGAACGATTCCAATGGTTGTCGAGCCCTCAACTTTAATATTTATTTCGACATGTTAGTTATCGGCATAGCCGGTGGAACCGGGTCCGGGAAGTCCACTGTTGTCCGCAAGATTATAGAATCTTTGCCAAAAGAAGAAGTAGCAGTATTACCACAGGACTGCTACTACAACGACAATCATCATATTCCTCTTGAAACCCGACTCAAGATGAATTATGACGAACCAAATGCCATCGAATGGTCACTTCTCACAAGGCAGATCGATGAACTGAAAGCAGGGCATGCCATAGAACGGCCAACTTATGACTTTCTAACATGTGCAAGGCTCAAGGAAAAAGTACTTATTGAACCGCGTGATGTAGTCATTGTTGAAGGTATCCTTGTTTTATGCGATAAAAATCTTCGGGACAGGATGGATATAAAGGTGTTTGTTGATGCTGACGCTGACGAACGACTTATCCGCGTAATTCATCGCGACTGTATAGAACGCGGAAGGACCCCAAAAATGGTTATTGACCGTTATCAGGAGACATTGAAACCAATGCATGAGTTGCATATCGAACCTACAAAAAGGTATGCCGACCTTATCATTCCTCAGGGAGGAAATAACGAAGTTGCTATAAAATTGCTAACTGACTATATCAGAACACTCTTACCATCATTCAAGAATAAAAAATGAAGATATTTCCATTATTTCATAAAGGTCATACAACTGAATCGGCAGAAAACACCGAGTCTCAGGTAGAAATACCTATCACAGACGTAAAAGGCAGTGATGAAGGAATGGTCAGCATAAATGAAACGCAACAAACCATTGAAGTTCCAGAATCAAGCCTGGTAGAGGCTGATTTGGAAACAGGAATCATGCCCGACACACAGATTAAGGAAAAGACCGAGGATTTGTTTCTTGACACTCCTGATGGAGTGCTGGAAGAAGAAGTCATTGAACTGGACCCTGAAAAAGGAATTCTGCGGACTAAAGACCTCGTAAAGAAATATGGCAAGCGAACAGTAGCCAACAAAGTCTCAATATACGTAAGACAAGGTGAAATAGTAGGGTTGTTAGGACCTAACGGAGCCGGAAAAACCACTACTTTCTATATGACTACCGGACTTATTACGGCAAATTCCGGAAAGATTTTCCTTGATAACCAAGATATAACAAGCTATCCTGTATATAAACGGGCGCAACTCGGAATCGGTTATCTTGCTCAGGAAGCATCTGTATTCAGAAAACTAACTGTGGAAAACAATATTCGGGCAGTGCTTGAGATGACCAAGATGACCAAGGAACAACAAAAGGAAAAACTTGAGGAACTTATTGATGAGTTCAATCTTCAGAAAGTAAGAAAAAATTTAGGCGACCAGCTTTCGGGCGGTGAAAGACGAAGAACAGAAATTGCCCGATGTCTCGCTATTAACCCTAAATTCATCATGCTCGACGAGCCTTTTGCCGGTGTTGACCCGATTGCAGTTGAAGATATCCAAAGTGTTGTCTATAAACTGAAGGAAAAGAATATCGGTATCCTTATCACAGACCATAATGCACCCGAGACCTTAAGTATCACCGATCGTGCCTACCTTCTCTTTGAAGGACGTATCCTTTTCCGAGGCACAAGTGAGGAACTTGCAGATAATCCAATTGTAAGGGAGAAGTATCTTGGGCGAAACTTCATTTTCAGAAGAAAGAAATTCGATTGATATGAAGCAATTTATCGAAATATGCCAATTCATCCTCATTCTTATGGGGCTTATGATATGTGGATTATTCCTAACCACTCTGATAGGAGTTCTTCCATTTGGTGGGCCGATGAGTTTTCCACGTCAGTGGGCAATATTCACAGGACAAAATATCCTTGCATTTATTGTTCCTGCTATTCTGACATGGAAAATTTGTTTCAAGGCATCACCTCTTAAGGTTATGGAAGCCGATAATAATCCTTCCTGCAAAATGATCGGGATTGCCGTGCTCATATATTTCGTAGGAATGCCGGCTCTTAATCAGATTGTCTACTGGAATCAGGAAATGCACCTGCCGGAATTCTTATCTTCTTTTGAGAATTGGTGTAGTGAAATGGAGAATCTTGCTGAAGAACAGACTCAGGGGCTGCTAAGCACCACCGATATTTTCCCCACTATAATGAATATCCTCATCATAGGTGTGCTGACAGGCATAGGAGAGGAATTCTTCTTTAGAGGAGCCTTGCAGAGGATGCTTGTCATAAGCAAGGTTAACTCTCATGTTGCGATTTGGACAGCAGCCATTGTTTTCAGTGCACTTCATTTTCAGTTTTTCGGATTCGTACCCAGAGTCTTGTTGGGTGCTTTTTTCGGTTATCTTTATATGTGGAGCGGAAATATATGGGTAAATTCCTTTGCTCATGCCCTCAATAATAGCCTTGTCATCATTTCCACATGGTGCATAAAAAAAGGATATCTATCAGAAGAATTCGATATGGTTGGAGTTGATGAAGGGGGATTTCCGGTTGTAGCCTTAATAAGTGTTATTGCAGTTGTCGCCATTATATTCATTTTTTATCGCAAGGGAGTAATTGCCACAACCCCCAATTATAAATCTGTTCCTCCAGAATTGCCAAAAAAACATTAATAATGCCACCCAAAACAAGTAAAGAACTCTCCTACCGAGATATTCTGGATAGTATAAAGAAGAAGGAATTTGCTTCTGTCTATCTGTTGATGGGAGAAGAACCATATTATATTGACCTAATTGTCGATGCACTTGAGACCGGGGTTGTCAAAGAAGAGGATCAAGCCTTTGACCAGCTGGGATTTTATGGAGCGGTCTCGGATCTGGATGTTGTGATTGCAAATGCAAGACAATATCCGGTTATGGGAGATTGCCAACTTGTCATTCTAAAAGAAGCTCAGACAATTCCCGGTGGCGCAAAGAATCAGCTTGAAAAGTTTGCTTCATATNNCTCGCAACCAAACAAGCAAGGAATATTAGTAATTGCATTCAAAGGTGATAATCTTGNAGCCACTTCAGAGCTTATGAAAGCAGCTGCAAAAGCAAGNGAGCATGTTATCGTTTTCAAAAGTCCAAAGATCAAAGACCATCAACTGGCAGGGCCGATAAAAGACTATTGCAGGCTTAAAAAAATTGGAATAGATGAACAGGCCGTTCAAATGCTTATAGAATACATCGGCAATTCACTCCAGAAATTATTTGGAGAAATCGACAAATTGATTGTCAGCGCAGGTAAGAAAGCAAAGCGCATTACAGCTGAAATGGTTCAGGATAATATTGGAATATCTAAGGAATTTAATAACTTCGAGCTTACAAAGGCGATCTCCACAAAGGACTATCCCAAGACTTTGAGAATACTTAACTATTTCAGGAAAAACCCCAAAAATAACCCCGGTGTCATAACTACATCTGTGTTGCAGAAGTTTTTCAGTCAATTGGTTGTGGCTCATTACACACAAGATAAAAGTGACAAAGGCCTTATGGAAGCCCTTCAGCTGAAATCGCCCTATGCCTTGCGTGAGATACGCGATGGAATGCGAATGTACTCCCCACGCCAATCACTTGCATCCATCTCGGCATTGCGAGATTACGACTGCAAGAGTAAGGGAATTGGATCCTTGCAGAATGAATACGACCTGCAGCAGGAGCTCATCTTCAAGATATTCACAGTTTCTTGAGAATGACTGATTTCTGAGGTCAAATAATGGAAAACTGTGCAAATCTAAGATAAAGTTTTTTCTCACCGGCTTGGGTAAACTTTACAGTGATAACACCTTCTCCCATAACGAAATCAAGCTTTGTGATCACCCCTTCTCCCAATTTGGCATGAACAATACGTGTGCCGACGCTTACCTCATCAGGGGTATGCGTGCCACCAATTGGTTTTATTCCGCTTGATGAAGCTAATCCCATGGGAGTGGAGGTATTTCTCCGTGCAAAGGTTGAAGATACGAAATAATCTTTTTTTCTTGAATTGTCTTTTTCTCCAATTCTGTATGAATTGTATCTGTCAACAGGATTGATAAAGGTCCGGGTATGTGACTGATCAGATATATCCGACGATGTCTCATAAGCCACATATTTCTTACTGATTTCAGACAGGAAACGAGAAGGACGCGTCTGTACTGTCCGTCCATTGCGAAACCTTGTCTTTGCATAGGTGAGCACACAGGTATCTTTTGCCCTTGTCATGGCAACGTACAGAAGTCTACGTTCCTCCTCCACCTCGTCTGTTGAAGTCATTGACATGGCAGACGGAAGAAGTTCTTCCTCCACACCTACAACGAAGATATGCTTGAATTCAAGTCCCTTCGCAGCATGGCAAGTCATCAGAGTCACCTTTTCGTCGGAAGTATCTTCGGTTGAATCTTGATCCGTAGCAAGCATTACTTCAGAAAGGAATTCCTGCATGCCTACCCTCTCGACACCCTCCTCCTGGCGTGTATCGACAAAATCTTTCAGACCAGCCAGAAGTTCCTTAAGGTTCTCCTGTTTGCTGATTGATTCGGGAGTGTTATCATGGTTTAACACTGAGAGTAGACCACTTCTATTGTATATCAATTGACCGAGATAATAAGCGTCTGATCCCTTGGAATTATCATCAATAAATTCCTGGACCATATCTTTGAATGCTGTCAATTTCTTCAAAGTGCCTGCATTAACTGACACGCCTTTCCCTACAGGATCCTGAAGCACCTGCCAGATGCTGACTTCATACATGGAAGCTGCATCGGAAAGTTTCTTCATTGTGGTATCCCCAATGCCTCTTGCCGGGTAATTTATCACTCTTCGGAGAGCCTCGTCATCGTCGGGATTTATTGCAAGCCTGAAATAACATACTGCATCCTTTATTTCCTTTCGCTGATAGAAAGAAAGACCGCCATAAATACGATAGGAGATATTACGCTTTCTGAGAGATTCTTCAAGGGCACGGCTTTGGGCATTTGTACGGTAGAGAATAGCGTAGTCCTCATAAGAGTCATGACAGCTCAATCTGGATTTGGATATCATATTGGCAACAAGATACGCCTCCTCGATATCGGAATATGTGGAGAGAATTTTCACTCTCTCCCCCTCCTCATTTTCACTGAATACATTTTTTTTCATCTGCCGTGTATTCTTGTCGATGAGACTTCCTGCAGCATTGATTATGTTCTGTGTAGATCGGTAGTTTCTTTCAAGCTTGAATATTTTCAGTCCGGGATAACGCTTCTCCATGTTCAGGATATTCCNAATATTGGCACCTCTGAAAGAATATATGCTCNNAGCATCATCTNCCNCCACNCAGAGATTCTTATGGAGGGCTGCCAACTGAGAAATTATTAGATGCTGAGAGAAGTTTGTATCTTGATACTCATCTACAAGAATGTAGCGAAAAAATTCCTGATAATGCCTTCGTATATCAGGAAAATCACGAAGCAGGATGTTCATATAGACAAGGATATCATCGAAATCCATTGCATCTGCCCTCTTGCATCTTTCACAATAAATCTTGTAGATTCTTCCAGTCAGCGGACGCTTCGCCCTTTTATCAGCATTAAGATTATCTGAATCCTGCATATATTGGTCGGCATCAATGAGAGCGTTTTTTGCATTGGATATTACAGAATGGATAGTTGCCGGTTTATAAATCTTTTCATCAAGCGACAATTCCTTGATAATAGTCTTCAGAAGCGATCTTGAATCTGAAGTGTCATAGATTGTAAAGGCTGGTTTGAACCCGATTTCCTCAGCATGTTGCCTAAGAATTCTAAGGAATATTGAATGGAAAGTGCCCATTTTAAGACGGGAGGCTACCTTTTCTCCAACCAGACCTGTTATACGCTCCTTCATCTCCCTTGCAGCTTTGTTTGTGAATGTCAATGCAAGAATCCGCCACGGCTCATAACCGCTGCGCAACAAATCTACAATCTTATA
>WFLX010369569.1_pt1 | contig 13461 bp, 14 predicted proteins | sample 4967041 | NCBI WGS metagenome assembly WFLX01 (sample SAMN12857096, study PRJNA449069) | gut metagenome | isolation source: stool from male and female vole | host: Microtus ochrogaster | place: USA:Florida | collected 2017
CGCATAAGAATACTACTTAACGCCGGAATGCCACGCAGAAGCGGACGACCTCCGGTAAGTGACGCATACATAATACGCTCCGGATTTGAAACAGCTTTTATAGTACCGTCATCATTTCTGACGGCGTAACGTCTGATAAATGGATTGTCACCGGAAGTAACACGAACCGTCGAAACATCTCCGTTCCACAGACCTGCAATGCGTTTTCCGGACGAATCAACCACTATTTCCCCGACCGCACTGCCGTAAGTCAGCAAATTGTCAAGAAAATTATCGGCAAAAGTGTTAACGGACTTTCCTGTAAGACCTACAGGAACATTTTCAAGAAAGTCATCAAGTTCCGGCTGAAACCTTTCGTCCGAACATACTACTCTGAAACCACCTGTAAGACGGATAATCTTCATCAGGGCAGCGTCAATAATCGGCACGGCATTACGCAGACGGTCATAAAGTTCCTTTTCACAAGGTTCTATCGCAGACGGAAGATTAATTTTACAGAGCGAACTTCTCGGTGCTGTAATCAGTTCGGGAACTGACTTCTGAACTGATTTTTTTTTAAAGAATTTCATTTTTCCTCCTTTAAAAATATTTCTGAACGGTGATTATATACGACCTGCCTATCTTGATACAGACAGGGCAAAAAAACTGTCATCACCCTGAGAATTCACCATATCCGTAACAAAATAACGCATATCGTCCATAGCATGGTCATTCTCTTTGACAGGAGCGTCTGTGCCGGACTTTTCGTTCCAGCGGTAAAGAGAAAACTCTCTTATAATATCCCTGCACGATTCATTAAAATGCAGTTTATTCTGTTTCAGTGCAGTACTCACATGACGTATACCAGTAATTACATCGTTGTTGGCTTTAACCACTCTGAATTTACCGTGTCTGCGGATACACTCAATAAAACTTGCAGCAGACGGGTCAACGATAACCCTGCTGATATTATAGTTGCTGGCANGTTCTTCAAGAGCGGAATAATGTTCTTCGTNCNTGCGGGAAACGCCCTCTTTTTNCGAGGAATAATNGTACTCNTTTATTCTGTACCATATATTATTGCTTAGTCCCCACAGACCGAAAGACGACGGATTAACCGTGCCGTAATCACATGATATAACGAAACGTTCACACTCCACCTCACCGCTGTAAACATGATTTTCACTGCTGAACATGGGATATACAACCCCCTCTGAAGCAGTCCACTTTCCGAGTACGAAACGTTCATAGAAAGTTCCCGAATAAAGACGCTTATAACGGTTTTTGAGCTTCTGTGAAAGCGACGAATTATCGTCCATTGTGAAATGAATATACAAAGCGTGTTTTTCAGCTGATTTTTTAATCCACTCATTGTAAAACCAGTGACTCGGATTATCGGGATTGCAGTTGAACCACATTTTTGAACCGTTGACAGAACATCTTGCAAGAGCCTGCTCAACAAACGACCTCGGCATAAGAGCAACTTCGTCAAGAAAAACGCCCGATAGGGTAATTCCCTGAATCAGTGAAGCAGAACCTTCGTCCTTTCCTCCGAAAAGATAGAAACGGTTAGTTCTGCCGATAAAAGTAATATCAATGTAGTTTCTGCTTACCTTTTCAATGCACGTAAAACCGTACTCCTTTAAAACTGGAATAAGCGGAGTTATAACGTTTCTGCGGAGAGAAGTAACAGTTTTACCGCATACGGCGAAAGCACCACCGTCAGACGTTGAAGATGCCCAGAAAACAAATCCCAGTGACATTGAAAGCGTTTTACCGCTTCTTACAGCACCGTCGCAAATAACTGCATCGTAATCGGCGTACTTTGGATTTTTCCACCAGTTCATAGTAAGTTTTTGCTTTCGGGAAAGCTTTTTAATCATCTACAGTTTCACCGTCCTCAGCCGAAGCAGAAAGTGCTTCAATCAAATCAGCAGCCTTGTCCCTGTCGGAGAAAGCATTTTCCAGTTCAAAGAGTTTTTCAAGAGCCTTGAGCCTGTCAAACAGCTTTACTTCAACGCCACCGCCTTTGACACGCTTGATTTCTGAAACATTGAACAGGTCAAGACGTTCAATAATGTCCGGTGGAGGAAGTTCGTCGGCAAACACAAGATAAACCGCATCAGAACAGTTTCCGAAAGCAAGTCTTTTCAGACCTGCCGAAACATTACCGCTGTCTGAAACGACATTTTTCAGACGTGAAATAATATTCCGGCATTCCTCCGACTCAAGCAGTTTTATCCCCTCTGTAAGAGCATCTTTTCTGCTGAAACCTGCCCTTACTGCCGATTCTGTCACATCACCGAGAGTAACATAATAACAGCAGAAGGCGTACTTTTTTGATTTAGGATTTCGTACAGGCAAAAATAAAAAACCTCCTTTCATTTATGAGCGGAATCACCGTTCACAAGGGGGCTGAAAAGAGGTATGATTCAACGGAAAACCATTGAATATTGAAAAAATAAATTTTAAGTTTGTATACATGCACAAAAAATCTGTAAAAAAATTGTGTTATATCAACAAATTTTCTTTCATATTAAAACAGACCTGCAATAAACGCCATTGCGGTTGCGGAAAGTGCCACAACGATAAGTGGTAAGTTAAAGTACGACAGTATAAAAGCCGTCACCGTTCCGACAATAGCCGTCAGCATATTTCCTGTACTGTAGAAGATAGCCGGAATTGTCATGGCACTGAGAACAGCATAAGGTATGTAATACAGAAAACTTCTGAAAAAATGTGATTTAATTTTCTTACGGAAAAAAGCAAAAGGAATCATTCTGATAAGATATGTAACAACTGCCATTATGGTTATATATAAAGCAATACTCATGATTCACTTTCCCCCGTATCCTTTACAGGAAATAACAACGCACCTATAACGGAAGCAATCACTGCACTTATAATTACAGCAAAACCTGTCGATACAGCAGTAAGTACATATTTAAAAATTATGCTGACAATCGCCGACGATATTACAACTAAAAATACACTTATCTGTTTTCGTGCAGGAGGTATAATAACAGCCATAAACATTCCATAAAGAACAATACCCAAAGCACTTGAAATACTTTCCGGCAATAACTGACCTGCTGCCGCACCAAGAGCCGTACCTGTAACCCACCCGACTGCCGCAATAAGAATCATTCCGTACATATATGCAGGTGTAAGTTTTTGTTTCTGTGCGGAACATACCGCAAAGATTTCGTCTGTTATACCGTATGATGCAATAAACCTGTGAGGAAGTGTAAATTTCCGGTCAAGCTTCTGAGAAAGTGACAACGCCATAAGTGAATACCTTATATTAATGGTTAGCTGGACAAGTATCATTTCAATAAGCGTACCGCCGACGGCAATTATGTCAACTCCGGCAGCCTGTCCGGCAGAAGTAAGATTTGTTGCGGAAATCGCAGAGGCGGCAAAAACCGATAAACCGGCGTTTATCGCTTTTATTCCGAATCCGAACGAAACAGAAAGATAACCGAGTGCTATTGGTATACCGTGTGACATACCCCGAAAAAAATTTGACTTCAAATAAAACGTCCTTTCATATAAAATTATACCCAAATTATATCATATTAAAGCAATCCCGTCAATATTGATAAACCTATGTTATTTGTTTACTTCCTTGACGTTTGTCCGACCAAGAATATAGTCAGTTGAAACACCGTAAAAATCTGCCAGTGTTATAAGGTGTTCTACGGGAATTGTCTGAAAACCACGTTCATAACGTGAATAGACAGTCTGTTTTGTTTTAAGAATTTCCGCAATCTGTGTCTGATTCATGTCCTTATCCTCACGCAAATCCCTTAATCTTTGAAAATACATAAAAATCATCTCCGTCATTTGTAGAATATGCTGATTTTTCTGAAAAAAATCAGCTCTACATTGACTTTAGCATATTTTTATGGTACACTATAAATGTTAGTACTTAACAGTACTAAAAATCAAATTTTCACAGATAATTATGGGAGGTGAATAACTTGGTGGAAGATATGTTAGTAGCAGTAGCATACCCTATAGGTACATTTATACTCTTTGGTATCATGGGATTTGTAACTAAAACAATCTCAAAAGACAAAGGCTATGACGGTGGTTTCTGGTGGGGATTCTTGCTTGGAATATTCGGCATTATTATTGTAGCCTGCAAACCTGTTAATCCAAATCCAACTGATGAACATTCAATGAATAAAAAGAAAAGACAAAAACAACGGTATAAGGAAAGACAAAGACGGATTAAGGAGAGACAAAGACAGATTAAACAGAAATAAAAAAAACAAATTTTTTAAAGATAACTATAGGAGGTAAAATATGCCATCACCAAAGCTTGATAAAATCATAGAACTACTGGAATTAGGCGAACAGTTCAGCTTGACAGAAAGCCAATATAAAGGAAAAACGGGATTGAATATTCCGAAAAACAATACATATCTGGTGAAAAAATCTACGGTTGCGAGAAAAGCAAAGGAATATGGTTACAAGCTTGTCCTTCAGGAAAGAACTATTTTATTTGAAAAGGAGGAAATTAAAAGATAATGAAAAAAACTTTTTGCTGCAAAGAAAAGGGCGGATTCTTCGGAATCCGTTTTTTATTATGCACAAAAAAAAGACTGTCCCGTCCGGAGACGAAACAGTCCTTTATTATTCAAGAATGGAATTAACCCATAATAACTTCAACTTCGTGAACGCCGTCAGCGGCAGCAGGGATAACATTACCCTCTACAGCCTGACCGTCAACAGTCATTGACTTAACACCCTTGCAAACATGGTCAGGGTTCTTTACAGTGATGTTGTAAGTAGCACCACGGAACTTTCTTACAGCAGTAAAGCCGTCCCACTCGTGAGGAATAGACGGGTCAACCTTAAGACCGTCCCAGTCAGCAGCGATACCGAGAATATACTGAGAAACAGCAACAAAGTTCCAAGCAGCAGTACCTGTAAGCCATGAGTTCTTAGCTTCACCATGTCTCTTAGCGTCCTTACCGGCAATCATCTGAGCGTATACATATGGTTCAGTTCTGTGGAGGTCGGAATACTTTTCTTCTCTGTAAGCAGGAGCAATCTTGCTGTAGTATTCAAATGCCTTGTCGCCACGACCTGCATAAGCTTCAGCACAGATAATCCAAGCATTATTGTGACAGAAGATACCGGCATTTTCCTTGTAACCGCCGGGGTATGTAGAGATTTCGCCAAATTCCGGATAGTACTTTGTGAACGCAGGGTTATTGAGTACAAGACCGTGTTCAGTATTAAGATACTTGTCAATGCTGTCAAGAGCCTTGATGTCAGCACCAACTTCCTTACCAACTTCGGACATAACCATAAAGCCCTGAGGTTCGATAAAGATTTTACCTTCTTCACACTCATTTGAGCCCATTTTTCTGCCGAGGTCATCGTAAGCACGGATAAACCACTCACCGTCAAAACCGTATTCCATGATATTCTTCTTCATCTTGTCGATTTCAGCCTGAGCAGCAGCAGCACCTTCTTCGTCGCCTATCTTCTTACAGAGTTCAACGTAAGCAGGACCTGCGTAAGTAAAGAGACCTGCAACCATAAGAGATTCAGCAACCTTTGAATACTTGTCTTCGCCGTACTTGGGAGAAGTAGAAGTCTGGAAAGATTCGCCGGGTTCATATGACCAACAGCTGAGGTTGATACAGTCATTCCAGTCAGCACGCATAGCGAGTGGGAGACCGTGAGGACCAACATTATTAGCAACTCTGTAGAAACTCTGCTTGAGGTGGTGCATCATAGGCTGAGCCTTGCCTTCGTCGTTGTCATAAGGAACGAGCTGGTCAAGAATAGCATAGTCACCTGACTCCTTGATGTAAGCAGCAACAGAAAGAATCATCCACAGCGGGTCATCAGAGAAGTCACCGCCGATTTCGTCGTTACCTTTCTTTGTGAGAGGCTGATACTGGTGATAGCAGCCGCCGTCCTCGAACTGAGTTGAAGCGAGGTCAATAAGACGCTCTCTTGCTCTGTCGGGAATCTGATGAACGAAACCGAGTAAGTCCTGATTTGAGTCACGGAAGCCCATACCACGACCGATACCGCTTTCAAAATATGAAGCAGAACGTGACATATTGAACGTTACCATACACTGATACTGATTCCAGATATTAACCATACGGTTCATCTTGTCATCAGGAGTATTTACATTGTACTTGCCGAGGAGTTCGTCCCACATCTTCTTGTTAGCTTCAAAGGCAGCTTCAACCTTTTCAACAGTGTTGTACTGTTCAATCATGGCGTAAGCACGGGACTTATTCATTGTACCGTCAGCATTGAACTTTTCTTCAACAGGATTTTCAACGTAACCAAGAATGAAGATAAGGTCTTTTGACTCACCTGCTTCAAGAGTGATATTGATTGAGTGAGAAGCGATAGGAGACCAGCCGTCAGCGTCTGTGTTAGTGGACTTACCGGCAACTACAGCCTGCGGATTTTCAAAGCCGTTGTAAAGACCCATGAAAGCTTCCTTATCAGCATCATAACCATCGATATCGCGGTTTACAGTATAGAAAGCGAAATGATTTCTTCTTTCCTTGTATTCAGTCTTGTGGAAAAGAGTGCTTCCCTCAACTTCAACCTCACCTGTGTTAAAGTTTCTCTGGAAGTTTGTGCTGTCGTCCTGAGCGTTCCAGAGACACCACTCAATGAAAGAGAACAGAGTGAAAGTCTTTTTGTCAGAACCTGTATTTTTAAGAGTAACTCTCTGAATTTCGCCCTGATAGTTCTGAGGAACGAAGAAAGTAACGTCAGCGGAAAGACCGTTCTTTGCACCATGAATCTTTGTGTAGCCCATACCGTGACGGCATTCGTACTCATCAAGGTCAGCCTTGACAGGAGCCCAACCGGGAGACCAGATAGAGCCGTTGTCATTGATATAGAAATAACGTCCGCCCATATCAACAGGAATGTTGTTGTAACGGTAACGTGTAATTCTTCTGAGACGAGCGTCCTTGAAGAAGTGATAACCGCCGGCGGTATTGGAAATCAGTGAGAAAAACTCCTGAGTACCGAGATAGTTAATCCACGGATAAGGTGTTTTGGGTGAATTAATAACGTATTCTTTGTTAGCGTCGTCAAAAAATCCGAACTTCTGCATAATTTTACTCCTTTTTTATTACATTGGGAACAATATTCCAGTTCCGAAAAAGCGGGGCAACCGCATTTTCTAACATTATATCATACTTTTCATTTTATTACAATAGATTAGCGAAAAATTCCTATGTATTATTTTTCAGCATTTTTTTGTGCATTTTGACAAAAAATTATGTAACCCAATGAATTTATTTGATTATGATTTAACGGCTGAAAAATCTCTGATGAGTTTTAAAGGTATTATTTGGCTTTATTTCGACATAACCGGTCATATCAGCAGGAAGTGAGAGATTAGGAGCGTCAATCATAGCCGTCATAGGTTCGGGACAGAAATAATGATTGAATCCCCTGTCATTCCATATAATCCAGAACTTATATTCATCGGAAACCTCATAGCAGAGTTTTTTACCGCTTGCGATATCTTCAGCAATTACACCGTGGAACTCCTGACCTTCGAGCTTTGTACACTCACCGAAATACATATCATTGTCACAGACCTGAAGTACCGGACACTTAGTGCCGTTTTTATATTCAAGGTCATAATCTTCGGGCGAGCGGAGAACTTCCGTAGGCAGACAACGCTCATTGAGTTCACACTTCTTTCCTACCGGAACAGTAAGACGGATATCGCTTTCCTTAGCACCGTCAACAAACGGAGCATTTATAGTTGTGTGAGAAGCGAGGGACATCGGCAGAACAACGTCAGAATTATTAATAAATTTAATATTCTGTTCAAGACCGTGTTCAGAGAGTGTGAAAGTATATTCAGCGGTGAACTTTACCGGAAGATACTGGAAGAACTCGTCTCTTTCGTCGTACACATAACGGGTAACAAGCCACGCACAGTTAGCGTCTGCATTGTGTTCAACAATCTCGTGTTCTCTCTTGTGGAGAAAACCGTGAATGTGATTGTTGTACGGAGCTTTTTCGTTTACGGGGAGATGATAGACAGCATCGGAAGTTTTAAGAACGCCGTCAGCGAAACGGTTAGGCAGATAGAGAGTAGGGAGACCCCATACTTCTGCGGACTGCTTTATGTCGTCAGCGGTATTGTCGGGATTAAAGCGGAAAAACTCCATATTTTTCCTGTTGTCTCTGAGACGGATAACATTAGAGCCGACTTCATACGCAACGAGAGCCTCGTAACCGCCTGCCTGTAATCTCACGCAGGTAAGACCGTTGAAATTAAAAAGCTGTGTTGAATTGTTCATTTTCAATCAAATCCTTTCACTTAATTAATATAATTATTTTTTAATTTTAAATAAATTTTTTAAGACGAAAACAATTATAAGTATATCTATAATAAGAATAACTGTTCCACCGATAAAATGCCCCTTTGAGATACTGCTTATTCCTATAAAACCGATAAATCCGATTAATGATATATATACTAAAGATAAAATCAAAACAGCAGGAATCTTTAACCACAGCGGATATTTACCCTTGCTAACAGCAAAGATACCATCAAAAAGTAATTCAGCGATTATTTCGATAACTAAATCCATTATGTTTACACCTGTTTAATCCATACGGTTTTCCATATCTGTGTATTCGTGCATGGGAGAAATAGCCTTGTAAGCCGGACGGATAATTTTATTTGAGTTGATAAGTTCTTCAATACGGTGAGCAGACCAGCCGGAGATTCTTGAAACTGCAAAAAGAGGCGTGAATAATTCGTCAGGAATGCCAAGCATTCTGTAAACGAATCCGCTGTAGAAGTCCACATTTGCACAAACACCCTTGAACATACGGCGTTCACTTGCGATAACTTCCGGAGCGAGTTTTTCAACAAGCGAATAGAGAGCAAATTCTTCATGTCTGCCCTTTTCGGCTGAAAGCTTTTCAACAAATCCCTTGAAAACCTTTGCACGAGGGTCAGACTGTGAGTAAACAGCGTGTCCCATACCATAAATAAGACCTGTACGGTCAAAAGCTTCCTTGTGAAGTAACTTTTTAAGATAATCCTTTACTTCATTTTCGTCTGTCCAGTCCTTGATATTTTCCTTCATATCGTCGAACATCATAGCAACCTTTATATTAGCACCACCATGCTTAGGTCCTTTAAGCGAACCGAGAGCCGCAGCAATTGCGGAATAGGTATCAGTACCGGAAGAANATACAACGTGTACTGTAAAAGNGGAGTTATTACCGCCGCCATNTTCAGNATGANGAACAAGAGCAAGGTCAAGAATCCTCGCCTCAAGCTCTGTATACTTTTTGTTTGGACGGAGCATATAGAGAAGATTTTCAGCAATTGAAAGATTCGGGTCGGGGTCATGAAAGAAAAGACTTCCCCCGCAGTTGTAATACTTATAGGCATTGTAGCCATAAACCGCAAGTACAGGGAAAAGCGTGATAAGTTCAATACACTGCCTCATAACATTCGGAACAGAAATATTATTAGCATCATCGTCATAAGAATAGAGGGCAAGAACGCTTTTGGCAAGAGTATTCATCATATTGTCGCTGGGAGCTTTCATTATAACGTCTCTCGTGAATGTAGTGGGCAACTCACGGAAATCAGCAAGAATTTTCTTAAATTCAGCAAGTTCGTTTTCAGACGGCATACTTCCGAAAAGAAGAAGATATACAGTTTCCTCAAAACCGAAACGTTTCTCTTTTATAAAGCCGGAGACGATATCTTCAACATCAATTCCCCTGTAATAGAGCTTACCGTCTCCGTGATTAGTCATACCGTCACCAGTGTCAAGCACTTTTATCGTGCTTATGTTGGTAAGACCGGCAACAACACCGTTTCCGTCAAGGTCACGCAGACCACGTTTAACATCGTACTGCATATAGAGTTCAGGATTAATCTTATAACCCTCAAGTGATTTTTCAGCAAGTTTCTGTATTTCCGGAGTAATAGAAGAAAATTTATATTCCATAAATATCGTCATCCCTTTCTTTTTTACAATTATTGTGTATATTATAATTATAATATGTTTCAATAAATTTGTCAAGACTTTACAAACATCATAATATACAGACTGTTTCACAAAGACAATTGTTTTTTTAAATATAACAAAAATCACAAACAGTTAAGAAAATAATTTCAGAAAGGAGAAATCTTACTTGTTGTTCAGTTTTTTATATAATTTCTTTAATTTTTTGTGCGTATACAGGAAACACGGTATTAATGACTGAGCAGTTGTACATGAAGTTTCCATTATAGATTCTTTGATAGCTTTCATAACACAGTTCATTCTTCTGTCGGCATTTTTGTCCAGCGTTTTTACAGTGTTTTTAATTTCCTCAATATCTGAATTCATATCATTATACAGTTTAAGAAGTTCAGCATATGAATTATTAATTACCTGTGCTTTGAAATAGGTATTAACAAGCTGACGCTGTACACTCCATGCAAGGTCATCTGTGAATGACCTCACAAGCATAAGATAACCGCTCTCTGTTACAAGTATAAGTCCGTTTGGAGCTATAATTCTAAATTCTTTTTTTGCTTCGTACGAATTTCGTACGAAGTAATCCTCTCTTTCGATAAAATGTTTTTTATTAGTATTAAAGTTACGGCGAGCTGTACCCTCCGGTCTGTTATGTACTCTGTCGATATCCTTGAAAGTTACAACACGCTGTCCGTTGTACTCCTTAATCTGTAAAGGTACATTGTTGATAAGTTCATACATTTTTTATCATTCCTTTTCATTAAAGTGTGTTTTTGGCGATATATCAATAGTTTTGTTGGTACGAATTTCGTACGCACAAACTTTGAAGTAATCCTCTCTATCAATAAAATGTTTCCTGTTAGTACTTAAATTTCTTTTTGCTGTTCTCTTTGGTCTGTTGTGTACTCTGCCGATAACAGAACAAGCATAAGATATCCGTTTTCTGTTATAAGAGTCATTGTTTTTCCGGCGTTTTTTCCTGCTCCGAACTGACGACGAATTTCGTCGTTAGTTAATTCAAGTATGAAGTAATCCTCCCCCTCAATAAAGTGTTTTCTTTAAATAATAATAAAAAAACTGCTGATAACAGAAATCACCAACAGTTAAAAAAATCTTGACAAAATAATCACTATACTTATAGTATCACAAAATATATAAAATGTCAACATTTTTCGACAAAAATTCAGTAAAAACACCCTGTATAGTTAATCATATGCAAAATAAATCTGGATATATTGAAAATTTCTATTGCAAATAAATCCTGAATATGATATATTTATAAGAACAACACATAAAGGAGTGAAAATCAATTGGAATCAACAGAATACAAATGTCCCAACTGTAACGCTGATTTAAAATTCATGCCGCAGACGCAGAAATTCGGCTGTGAATACTGTTCAAGCGAATTTACCCTTGAAGAAATGCAGGAAATAAACGCCGAAACAGAAAATATAACGCCGAGTGCAGAGGAAATACACGAACAGCAGGATTTTGAAGAACATACTAACCTTTATCACTGTGCAAGCTGTGGTGCTGACATAATGGCTGACGACCAGCAGACCGCACTTTTCTGCTATTACTGTCATAATCNCGTAATACTTGCCGGAAAACTCACCGGANAATACAAACCTGANAAAGTAATAGGTNTCAAGTATACACGAGAAAANGCTGTAAACTGTTTCAAAGACTGGATAAAAGNCANATGNTNTGTACNTNNTNACTTNAAATCANANGAACAGATTGAAAAAATGACCGGTNTATATGTGCCTTNCNNGATTGCAGACTGCAAAATGAAAGCTGACCTCAATGCAATAGGCAAGCAGGTGCGTTCATGGACATCAGGAAGTTACCGTTATACAGAAACAAGAGAATTTAGTGTAATCCGTCAGGCAGACATACTGGCGGACGGAATCCCAGCAGACGGTGAAAGCAAGATTGAAGATTTGCTTATGGAATCAATAGAACCGTTTGACTATAATGATTTAAAGGAATTTTCAATGTCATATTTAAGCGGATTTTTTGCCGACAAGTTTGATGTTGACAAATCAGCAGTTTTTCCGAGAATACGTGAAAGAGCGTCTCAGGCAGGAAGAAAGCTTGTCCATGACAGTATAAAGGGATATTCTTCACTTTCAGTCAACAGTGAATCTTATAATATCATGAGTACAAAATGGCAGTATATCATGCTCCCTGTGTGGTTCATGACATATAAGTACAACGACAAAGTCTATGAATTTGCAATAAACGGACAGACCGGAAAGCTTGCCGGCACTCCCCCCCTCGACAAGACAAAACTCAAACTTTTCAGCACGGCAATAGGTCTGGCTGTGGCAGTTGTCGGATTTCTGCTGGGAGGTGCATTACTTTAATGAAAAAATCTGTTTTACTTATAATAAACATTGCCCTTGTTGCAGTAATGATAATACTGCTTGTTATTCAGTCGGCAGCAAAGACAAATATTGCAAAAGGTTTTGACGGAATTTCTGCAAACAGTCATTTACTTGACTGTACACAAAAAGTAAAAAACCCCGAAGAACTTGAATTACTTGTACAGAAAACGGCTGAAGAACTTCAAATGAATATATATATTTATGTTGCAGGTGATGGTGATAACGACCGTTACCGCAGTGACTATGAAATAGAATGTTTTGCAGATGATTTCTTTGATGAAATGTACGGCGAGAATGCAGATGGTGTATTTTATTATATGGACTTGTCGGGACGTTCCCCTGCTTATGACTATATATCAACAAGCGGAAAGGCTGTTCTGATTTATGAGAAAAATATTGACAGAATGTTTGACTATATAGATAAATATCTTCCGTCATCTTCACAGACAGTCTATGCAGAAGATATACAGAACGCAGTACAGGCATTTTTAAGCATACTTAAAACATACAGCAATACAAAGCCGAATCCGCTTGAATATTATCACGATAAATCTTCCGGAAAATATATGTTTATGAAAAACGGTGAATTTGTTGTTTCGGAACATAAGCCGATTATGTTTAATATAATAGTTCTTGCAATATTTCTTGTAGCAGGACTTATAGTTTCATTAATAGTTTTCTTTGTCACAAAAAGCAGATATAAATTCAAGAAAAGTCAGAACTCCAGTGTATACATCAAAAACGAAAAGACTGTTTTCCACAGAAGCACAGATACATTTTTACGTACATACACTACAAAACGAAAAATAGAATCAAGCAGTAGTGGCGGTGGAAGTTCACACCGAAGCGGTGGAGGCGGTCATAGTCATAGCGGTGGTCACGGTGGTGGCGGTCATCACAGATAATAAATATCTTTTATAATTGAATATTACAAAAAAGAGACTTCAATTTTGAAGTCTCTCAGTCTGTCGAAAAACCCCGATTTCGGAATAGAAATCGGGGTTGAAGTTTTGAGTAAAATTAAAAACAAAGAGTAATTCTTGAAAAGAGAGGAAAAACGAAGTGAAAACGGAGGTCAC
>WFLX010028659.1_pt1 | contig 13459 bp, 12 predicted proteins | sample 4967041 | NCBI WGS metagenome assembly WFLX01 (sample SAMN12857096, study PRJNA449069) | gut metagenome | isolation source: stool from male and female vole | host: Microtus ochrogaster | place: USA:Florida | collected 2017
TCTTCTTAATGAATATGCGGATGCTGATCGCCGTTGGAGCGACAACAACGACAATCCATCGGTAAAATCAAACGAGGTGTTCGCCTATATCGACAATCTGTTCAATTTCGGAGAAAGAGCATCCCTTGATGTGGGCTTGAGGTTTGTCGACCATCATATCCAAGGAAAATCATTCCCACGTCTGGAACCACGCGCCTCTTTCAGAGTTAATATATCAGACGATTACAGTGTGAAGGCATCATACGCTCGTATAAACCAGTTTGTGCAGCAGGCGTCAAGCAACTATATTAATCTTCCTACTGACCTTTGGCAACCGGTGGGAAAAGGCGACAACCCATTAGGGAGCGATCAGTTCTCATTAGGGTTTTACGGTAATCTTCCCAAAGGCATGTATTTCTTCGTAGAGGGATGGTATAAGACAATGCGAAATCTTGTGGAATACCGCGAGGGAATATCATCACTCAATCCGGGACTGTCATGGGATGAGAAGACCACCTCAGGCAAGGGCTGGGCTTATGGTGTGGACATGAGCGTGACAAAAGAGATTGGACGAGTCACGGGAACTGTCAGCTATGGGCTTATGTGGAACTGGAGAAAGTTTGCAGATCTGAATGGTGGCGTGAAATTCCCAGCCAAGTTCGACAACCGCAACAAGATTAACATAAACGCAACCTACANGCTTAACGATAGGATTGAGTTTAATGCCGGTTGGACCTATATGACAGGCAACCGCCTTACCTTGTCGCTCTACAATTATGATGAACCTGGCGATAATTTCCCCGATGCACCCTCCACAGGAATAGGAACATCGGGAATGGACTGGGAACAGGCATCGGGTCTTGATTACTATTCAGGAAGGAACAACATTCGCTTCCCTGCTTATCACCGACTTGACATCGGCATGAGCATATACAAGCAATTGAAAAATGGAAGAAGGACAATCTGGAATTTCAGTCTCTATAATGCCTATTGCCGTATGAATGCCATGACAATACGCAAGGACAATTTTGTGGGGTTGGGCGACGAGACCCGCTCATTCCAGAAATTCAGCCTTATCCCTGTTGTACCTTCAGTTTCTTATACATACGAATTTTAAAGGATATGAAAAAGACAATATATAATGTTTTGCTCTGTACCATTATGCCTGTATTGACTACCGGCTGCTATCAGGATATTGACCTTGACCGATACAAGGGGCAGAACGGTGAACGTCTGCTGACAATCAACTCGATTGTTAATCCTGACTCCACAATAGCTGTGGCTGCCACCAAGACATATTTCTTTTCAGACATTCATAATAGTCGTGATTATGTCAAAGATCTTGATATCGAATTACTGATTAATGGCGAAAGGCGGGGTATCCTGACATTTGATGAAAAGACAAATATGTATAAGTCGAAGATCACGCCAAAGGTCGGTGAAGTTGTGGAGCTCAACACCGTCTATGGCGACTCTGTGATAAAGTGCCGTGACATTATACCCGAGACAGTAGGCATTGAGTCTGTCAAAGTCAGCCGTCGCGGACCTGTAGCGGTGTATACAGACCGGGATTATATCTTTATCTACGAGATAACTTTCTCTGACCCAGTGAACGAAGACAACTATTATTTCCTACACTATGATACATCGGATTTTCGCAAGGGTGTCCCGATGGGTGAGCGTGACTATTCTTACGAATATGTGTTTCAGCAGCTTGCCAACCGAATAAACGCTAATATTCCAGGATGGGAACCCTATTCACCTTACGGACTGCCATTCACAGACTATGGGATTGAGGGAAAAACTCATACCTTGATTGTAAGGGAAATAGTTCAGGGAGCCAATGGCAGGGATCTGACAAAATATACACAGATGAACCGTAAGTTCAAGCTGTTCTCAATTTCAAAGGACTATTACCAATATCTTCTCAGTGTTCTATACAACAGCACAGACTCAGAAGGACTTCATGGAGGGATGATTGACCTCGGAATATCAGAGCCGATCAAATACTTTTCAAATATAAATGGAGGCGTGGGAATCTTTGCCGCCTATTCCCTTGACGAAACCGATGTTGATGTTATGAGCATTGTCGGAAGATTCCCTAAATAAATAATTTTGCAGCAGAAACAAAGGATACGATAGTAGTCTGCCTCTTTGCGCTTTTGCGTGAGGTAATTTCATGCTTGCTTCATGCTGGCGAAACTCAAGGGAGTGACATTTAAGAAGAATAAGTAAAAAACTATCTGAAAAGCCCTGACATAAACTTTGTTTGACATCAATTTGCTTTTTTATTCCGAACTTTGTATCAATTTAATAATAGGATTTCTCATATAATTTAAACAAAGCAATTTAAAAGATTTATTCTCACCAGATAAGAACCTAAAGCAATTTGGTTGATGGCATTGCGCCGATGTTCAAAAAACGATCAATATTAGTTTATGTCCATGAATATGTAGATATGCATGGTTTTNACATATACTTTTTTATGCTTTACTTGCAACACTNGGAATATTTGATTAATTTTGTAAATAGAAACCGTCGTTTCGGAAACCATGGTTTCTATTATTAATGGATTGCTTATGAAATTTTATAATAGAACAGAAGAGATAAAAACTCTTCATAAAATAAGAGAAAACGCCAAAGAGAATGCCCAGTTCACTGTAGTTACCGGACGTCGACGTATCGGAAAGACTTCGCTCGTGCTTAAAGCATACGAGGATATCCCGGTGCTATATTTCTTTGTGGGTCGTAAGGCCGAAAATCTTTTATGCGAGGAATTCCGACAGGAGGTTGAGACCAAACTTGGAATAAAGTTGGGTGGAACCCCAGCTAACTTTGCTGAAATTTTCGATTTTCTGATGTCTTTTTCAAAAGATCGCAGCTTCACTCTATTCATAGATGAGTTTCAGAATTTTGTCAGAGTCAATCCCTCAGTATTTAGCGACATGCAGAAAATTTGGGACTTAAACCATACAACTTCTAAACTCAACCTGATCGTCTGCGGCTCGGTATATTCTATGATGACCAAGATTTTTAGGGATAAAAAGGAGCCCCTTTATAACCGTCAGAACCGCTTTATGCAAATAAAGGCTTTCAAACCATCTGTACTAAAAGATATCATGAATGACTACTCTCCCGATTACAGCAATGATGATTTGCTTGCGCTCTATTCATTTACGGGAGGCGTGGCGAAGTATGTNCAGCTNCTTGTGGAAGANCATNCNTTCACNGTTGATNNNATGATNGANAGTATNNTAAGTTCNGANTCGGTCTTTATCAANGANGGAAGAGCNATNCTTGTGGAAGAGTTTGGNAAGGATTACGACACNTANTTNTCNATTCTTTCNGCTATAGCTTCAGGACATACCAGAAGGTCGGAGATAGAAACACTCATTGGTAAGGAGATTGGAGGCTATTTGACCAGACTTGAGGATGACTACGGAATAATCAAAAAGGAGATTCCTCTTGGAGCAAAAGCCCTTACAAAGAATGCGGTATATACGATTCAAGATAACTTCTTCACATTCTGGTTTCGATTTATTTTCAAATACGGACACATACTTGAGATTGGAGCCTACGAGCAGATGCGAACATTGATCAAACGCGACTACGCAACATTCTCGGGAAAGATGCTCGAACGATATTTCTACGCAAAGGCTGCAGAAACAGGTAAATACACTATCTTGGGAAGATGGTGGGACCGCAAAGGAGAAAATGAGATTGACCTAATTGCTGCAAATGAGATTGACAAGACTGCTGAGATTTATGAAATAAAACGTAAGAGAAGTAACATTAATATAGCCGAACTTGACAAAAAAGCCAAAACAATGCTTTCTCTGATTGATGTCTTAAAGGGATGCGACATAGAGATTAGGGGACTCGATATGGAAAATATGTAGTCAATTGACCAGAGAGGCGCGCCTTCATACTCACCCACGGAACGTTATCTTGACTTGATAACGAAATATCCTGAGATAATGGATATAGTCACGATGCGGAAAGCGTCTTTTCTCTATGCCGCTTAATTTTCTTTCAAGGAGGAGGCAATCCTACCCATTTGGGTATAGCAAGAGAATGTTTTCAGTTGTAATTTTGCATCGTCTTTCAAAAGCGAGTGATAATTATCACTTTTTTATAATAATAATAGGACTATTTAGGGAACATTGCGTCTCAAACTAAAAATCAACTTTTATAATTATGAAGCATCTTCTATTTAAAATTATGGTGACCTTGCTTATTATGGTGCCAGTGAGCAGTTTTGCTCAGAAATGGAATTTCGGCATTGAAGCCGGATATGTCAACAATACCCTTGCCGTTGAAGAATATAAATCAACAGCACGAAATGGTTTTAAATTCGGAGCGAATGCCGAATTCACCCTTAGCAATCATATCTCATTTGAATCAGGAGTGGCTTACATCCGCAAGGGAGCGACAACTTCAGGAGACAATATGCGTTCCCAAAGAATAAGCTCTATAAAATTTGCAGAGATGAACTATCTTCAGATTCCCCTAATGATAGGCTATAAAGTCAATTTAGGCAGTGGTTTCAGCATTAAGCCTGAAGTGGGAGGATACTTTGCAGTAGGCTTAAACGGGCATTCCTTTATTTCCGGTATAAACAATTATAATCAGCCGTATGAGGCAAGGGTAGAGACATTTTCCCACAACTACGCCAACAATGGAGTTGCTCCATATCGACCCAGTAAACGTGCTGATGGAGGATTAGCTTTTGCTCTCAATGTAAACTACCGTCATTTCACTCTCAAAGCAGAATATGATCTCGGTCTTGCAACTACCACCTATTACGGCAATGGTAAGCAACGCACATTCTCTATATCAATAGGCTATTGGCTATTATAATGTCAAGAAGAAAGTATATATCAAAGTTGGAAGCTTCCCGGCAGAAATGTCGGGAACTTTTTCTTTTATTTTATAAAAAATATTAGCCAATATAGCTTAATATTCAACTATTATTACTATATTTGCAGTCTAATAGTTTAATTTTAGGCTATGAATGAAAATATTTATATGTTTCCTGATGCCGAAATATGCCGTATGATTGGCAAAAAAATAAGGCAACTGCGGTTACGGCAGAATATCACCCAAATGTCACTGGCTGAGCAATCGCAGATTTCAGTGTCATCAGTCAAGAAGATTGAAAGTGGGGAGATTGGCTCTTTCGATTCCCTGATGCGAGTGCTTCGTATTTTGGGAGAGCTTGATGTGTTTTCTCCTCTGTTNANAGAAGANGAAATGAGTCCTAATGAATATCTNGAGTTTGTNGAGGCTGCCAAAAAGAAACATCGNAAAAGAGCAAAATCNAATAAANNAGANTCNACATCCAATAATCTNGAGNAATCAGAATGGTAGATATAGCAAGAGTCAACCTTTATGGTCAGCAGATAGGTTCAGTCCGTTGGAACGTTAGCCGTAATATTGCATTATTTGAATATGCTGACAATTTCATTGGACAAGGACTGGAGCCTTCCCCTATTCTTATGCCTGTGCGTTATGGACGAGTGTATTCATTTAGAGATATTGGCAGGGATACTTTCAAGGGTCTGCCCGGTTTGCTGGCCGATTCATTACCCGATACGTACGGTCGAGCTCTATTTGATCGTTGGCTTTCTCTTACGGGGCGCCATACAGGTAATGTAGTGGAGACATTATGTTTTCTCGGCAAACGATGTATGGGAGCATTGGAGTTTGAGCCTGCGATGGATGCTCCCTACGGCAATGATATCAAGTTTGAACTTGACTCGCTGGTGGACGTTGCGAGCGAAGCATTGGCAGAGAAGGAAGAGTTTGGAGCAAATCTTTCAGCGGATAAAAAAGCCGCTATAGCAGAGATAGTGCGTCTCGGGACTTCAGCAGGAGGTCAGCGAGCCAAAGCTATTATTGCTTATAATAAAGAGACTGGAGAAGTAAGGTCGGGCCAAATAAATGCTCCNGATGGATTCGATTATTATCTGATCAAGTTGGATGGTGTTACTGCTGAAGCCGGATTCCGTGAGACTCAGAATTTCGGAAGACTNGAATATTCGTTTTCNCGACTTGTAAAAGAGTGCGGAATAGAAATGTCAGATTGTAGTTTGATTGAAGAAAATGGAAGAGCGCACTTTCTGACGAAAAGATTTGACCGTTTTAATGGTGAAAAAGTACACNTGCAGACCCTGTGTGGAATAGCACATNANGATTATCGCTTGCCACGCTCATANTCTTACGAGCAAGCATTNNATATCATGAGAGCTTTACGCTTACCATATTCTCAGGCTCAGGAGATGTTTCGGAGAATGGTTTTCAACGTGATTGTCAGAAACCAGGATGATCACACAAAAAATATATCATTCCTCATGGATAAGTCAGGTAAATGGAGACTTTCTCCTGCATACGATATGGGATTCAACTATAACCCNAAAGGTGATTGGACTTCAAAACATCAGATGTCGATAAATGGTAAGTTTGATGATATAACGAGACAGGACTTACTCGAATTTGCTCGACGAAATAATATTAAAGATGCAGCGGAAGTCATAGACAATATTACAGAGACAACTTCGAGGTGGCCTATTATAGCAAAGGAATGTGATGTACCTCAGTCAATGATTGATGTCATTTTGCTGGAAATGAAATTGAATTTATAATTTACTAACTTTTACTCAAGTTTTGTTTATCCTGATTTCAGTCAGTCAACCAAACATCCCAATGTGACTGATTTAGAGGCACCGGTGCCGGCAACTCCGAAAAATCCCGCTTCTAAAAATATATTCATGAAAGAAAGCTCTCGGCATCGATGTCGGGAACCGTTTTGCAATGTCAGCCGGAGGGCAGCAAATCTTGTTAACCACAAGCTCACCCCTATAGCCATAACCTCCGACGGGCGGATTTGGCTTGCCCTCTGCGTAGTCTCAGCCTCCAACCACACTACCCCCGGCCATATTGAGATGCACCGTGTTGGCTCTCCGGAGTATTTTGAATACAACAGCTTGACACGCAGATGGGACAAAAGGAGTATGCCGACACTTATAAATATAAAGTATTGCATTAGTGCTGATTGTGATTTGGTTAAATAAATTATTTGATTTTTCTCCATTCAAAGGTTAGTTTTTTCGTGAGTAAGGGGTCATATATATGTATGACGACAAAAGATGACATAGAACGGCTTTTCCGCTCGCATTACGCGGCGATGTACCGCCTTGCGATGCTACTGCTCCGGGACGATGATGTGGCAAGGGACATAGTGCACGATGTATTTGAAGCCCTTCTCGTTTCTGGAAAGCCTGACGTATCGGCCTCATATCTGTTGACGGCAGTACGTAACCGATGCCTCAAACATATCCGCCGGCTCTCCGTCCAAGAGCGCTTTAAGGCTGTCTACTCAGTCGATGAGAATGAAATCGAGGAGGAGGACTGGCCTGATGACGAGACAATCGCCCTGATCCAGTCAACGGTTTCCAACGATCTGAACGGTGCTTGCCGACGTGTAGTAGAACTACGATTCTCCGAGGGGAAAAGTTATCAGGAGATAGCGGAAATCCTCGGAATAAGCAAGGTTGCTGTCTATAAGCATCTCCGTCATGCGATAGATGTCTTACGTAAAAAACTTTCTCAGAATGGATAAGATAGACCTTCTCCTTGATGCCATTGAGCATCCAGACCGCTACACCCCGACAGAGATTGAATCGATGCTCCGAGATCCCGAAGTTAAGGAGGTGTTTGACCTGCTTGATAAAACGAAGGCGAGCCTGCATACACTCCCTGACCCCGATATAGAAACTGAATGGAAGAGATTTGAAAAGAACCACCCCATGTCCAAATACACACATCGTTTTTGGCCTGCAGGAATATTGTCACGCAACATTGCCGCGACCATAGCCGTAGCGATTGTCTCGTTCACCGCAGTAGCTGCCATTGTCAGTATTGGAATAAATCAATACTACCAACGGCAGGAAGCATCACGATCGAATGATGTCAAGACGGAGCACACCGAAATAATTGCCAATACAGACAGTGTCAAGTCCGACGAACCGGTCAAAGATAAAACTCCTGAGGTTATTGTGTTCGACAATGAGCCGCTTAAAACCATAGCCGGAAAGATTTCCGAGTATTATGGCTACAAGATAGAGTTCCTCAGTGAGGTATCTCAATCCCTGCGTCTGTATTTCAGATGGAATCAGGAGGAGACCATAGAGGAAGTCGTTGAAAGCCTCAACAATTTCGAGCAGATACATATCGAGATTAAGGATAAGACCATCGTAATTGACTGACACCATGTTGCGTATCATTACCATTATTGCAGCGGTCATGACTTTTCTAATGNCCNATGCNGAGANNTTNTCNTANCGTTTCAACTCCACTCCACTNCCAAANGCTATNNGGGAAATAATGGAAGNCCATCCNGANCTTGACATNAANTTNATNTACAATGANCTNGAGACNTATAAGACAAGCGCNACCGTCAATACTAAGGATGCTTACGAAGCTCTNCGCCAGACAATCGGATTGAATCCTGTAACNGTTACAAAAGCNNGGAATACATATTATGTCGAAGCCTTGCAGCACGGCAAGTATATCTATACGGGGAAAATACTAGGTTCCGACAACGAACCGGTAGTAGCTGCTACCATTATGCTTTTGGCTCCAAAAGACTCCACAGTTCTTACTTATGGTATTTCAGATACTGAGGGACGGTTTACAATCCCATGCGACCTAAAGGGAGTTTTAGGCAAAATGACTTGCCTTGGTTATAAACCTAAAATAGAATCATTCAATAAATTTTCGCTTGGAACTATCCTCATGGAAGAACAGGCTGTTTCATTAGGCTCAGTCACAGTAGAGGCTGCTAATGCACAATTATACTCTGATAAATCCATATATAGGCCTTCTGAAACTCAAAAGAATGCTTCAATGTCCGGTTCAGATCTCCTAAATCACATGGCTATTCCTCAATTAGGAATTATCTCGGGAAATTCCATTGTTACTAACGGTGGTAAACCAGTAGCGGTATTTATCGACTATCTCCCTGCGACAGAGAAGGATCTACAAGCCATGCGTGTATCTGACGTCAGACGGGTGGNATATCTCGAATATCCTTCTGATCCGCGCTTACAGGGAAGTGCCTATGTNGTCAACTTCATCATGCAGCAATATGAATATGGTGGTTATGCCAAATTATATGGANCCGGAAGTTTCCTNAACGGCCATACAGAACAAGGCATTGCTAATGTCAGGATGCAGTATAAACGGATGACTTATGACCTTATGGGATCTGCTTATGATTATGGAACCAATCATTCCGGAGAGGANATGAAGGAAATATTCCGTTTACCGAAGGAAGACGGTTCNATCAATCAGTTTGTAAGAGAATCAGAAACTGCCGAGTCTAAACAAGAACGTAGGAATTACTATCTTATCTTGAGGGNAACCTATAATTCTGACAAGGTTCAGGCATCGTCACTCATAAACACCAACCTTGATCNACAGCCNAATACGGTTCAGAATGGTATAGTCAGATATTCTCCTGAAATAGCTCCGANTTCAGAGTATAATTCGACTTCAAGCAATTTTTCAAAGTNCATATCCTACGACGGTTATTACTTCTTTAGTTTACCTAAGANCAACTCTTTGACCTTTNATCCAAAATACAGTCTATCGCATACNGANCAGAACAGTAGTTATCTNGAACAGGGATATTCCTCTATTCNAAACTCAGCAACCGACAATACCAACAAATTATCGGCNNATCTTAAACTGAAACATGATTTCGGCAAATATGGTAGCCTATTGGCTTATACAAAAGGATCGTATCAATACAATCGCACACTCTATTCAGGAACAGCAGATGCATTAGACCGTGCAAAAGTCANAAGATTAGGNATAGGNGTNAATTANGAGTTTTCTTNCNATAATGTACGTAGCCATATAGGTTTTGGTTGGGATTGGGATAAACTCCAGTTNGGACAAAAGACAGATGGACGAAATGCCCCTTCATTTGATATGTCGGTACACTATACGCCTAATAGGAAACATTCTATCTCNGCAATATTNCAGATGGAATCATGGCTGCCNTCACCAAACTTCAAGAGCGACCAGATAATAACGGCTTCTCCTTTCTTGAAATATACCGGTAATCCCAATCTTACAACCGCAAAGAGCTATGATTTTGATTTTAACTACACATGGGTGCCTAACAACAATTACAGCTTAAGCGCTTATGGATGGGGTTGGATTGTAAAAGANCGTTATGCCTACGTTTATGAGCCTTATGGTAAGGGTGTGATCCGTACCATTAAACAGCCAATGGGATCCTATGCACAGGGTATGTATGGTATTAAAGGCACAGCTCGCTTATTGGATAGATCTTTGGNTCTGACAGGGAATCTTAGNCAGTTGTTTAATCATAATGGTAGACCATACAATGTCAANCACTTCCACATATATTATACTCTTCAAATGTTCTATTATTTGAAGAACTGGAATTTCGGTATCACATATCAATCNACAGTCGGAACATGGGANGGCATGATGAACGGTATATGGCAACGAGACAAANACAATTATTATCTCAATNTNGGATGGTCAAATTCAAATTGGAAACTATCTGTAATGATCCGAAATATTACACGCTGGAGTTGGAAGAGTTCNCAAAGAATTATGAACAGTGAATTTTATAGCACCGATGAAACGCTTATCAATGGTAATTATCACGCGACCATTAAACTCACTGCCACTTATACTTTTGGATTNGGCAAAAAGGTCAAAAGGGATAATGAGCCACAAGCATCAGGTTCTGCATCTTCCGGTATCTTGAGATAAACAGTTTTTCGTACTAACACTGAAGTCCTCTGCAGGAATTTCGAGAGCTTCTTTTATTAAGTTATTCATATCCATGGGTATATATTTTACTCTATAGTCGTAATCGTATCTATTNGGNTATGGCACAAAATTATTTCAGTTGGAAATTTGCATTATATTTCAAAAACAACTAAGTAGTCTAACTTTTTTCAAACAATGAACTTTCATCTCTTGTGGCCTTTATTTCATTCTACCGTGAGAGGCGGATAACAAACGAGGGGACAGGGTTCAGCCAGAGGCTGATTGTCACGTTTTCCTTCAAGTATAGAGACTATCTGCGCGCTATCAGGGCAAGGCAGATCGAGAGGGACGGCAAGCTCGCAGCCAAAGGTAGCGTGCAGAAGAAAAGGGCAAACGCCCCGGGAAGATACCTAACGGAGCTGCATGCCACGGAGACAGGTGAGGTGGCGGTCTTCAAGACGGCGCCCCTTAACCTTGAGGCCATCGTCGACGACGAGAAGTACGACGGATTCAACCCCATATGCACAGACCTGTCCGACGCTGTGGGCGAGATCATAAGTTTACGAGGATTTCAATACCGAATAGAATTCCTGTAATCAGAACGTTAAGTGATTGATTCACTGTAATGTCAGTATTTGTCAGATAAATGTCAGACAATTTTTAAGGCTTGATTGCGATTTTTTTGCTTACTTTGCGGAAAAATTCGCGTCAGCATGAAGAAAAACTAAGAAATATAATAAACAACACAATATTTCATGAATACATTTAATTATCTTTTGGCTTTTTATAATATCCTTAATTATTCAATGAGGAAACTGCCAGCTGCCATTTTGTTCGTCCTAATTTGTGGAAACTCTTTCCTAACTTTCGATGCAAACGCATTTGAATATCATATCATCTCAAATTCGGTTGACTCCTCATTTAATGGGTATGACTGCGTTCTTTACAACACCTCTGATGCAGCCACATCATATATTGGAACTATAAAGGATGGAAAAATTGACATCAGGGGAGAGAGTGAACGTTCATTCCCTGCTTTTATCAATGTCATGAGCAATAACCATGAAAAACAAAAAAGAGTACAGATTAATCTTATTGTAGAGCCTGGAACTACAACAGTGGATTGGAACGAACGTTACCCAGTTTCCGGCGGTAACCTTAATCAGGGATTGAAAAATTTCGTTGCTAAGCTTAATAACCTTGCAACAGATCCTGCATCTCAAAATGAAGTATGGAAAAGTGTTTTCAAAGAAAACCATAATAATGGACTGGGAGAATATGTCCTTATTATGGATGCAGGGTTCAGTTGTTCACCAGACGAATGGACTGAGGCTATAGGTCTTCTTGATGATGAGACCAAAGGAATGACAAGCATCTGTGACTTGACTGAAAGAATGGAGAGTCTTAAGACAACATGGGAGGGACAGAAATTTACTGACCTATGTGGAAAGTCTCTTGATGGAGAACGTGTCTGTCTATCAGATTTTGTTGGCAAAGGCAAATTTGTAATAGCCGATATTTGGGCAAGTTGGTGTGGCGGATGCATTATTGAAGCCAAGGAGATGCTTATTCCATTGTATAATGAATATAAGGATAACCAGAATGTACAGTTTGTTGGAATTGCCCTTGATGATGTCAGCGAGGCTGTGAAGAAACTGGGCATTCCTTGGGCTCAAATAATGGACTGCTATAATGCAATGGATACTTACTGTGCATATTCCATACCCGAAATTATTATCTTCGATCCTGATGGCACGATTCTCCACCGTCGTCTTCATGGTCAAGAAATAGCAGCCAAACTTAAAGAGGAGCTTTCGCTTTGGAAAGAAAATCCAAGATGATATACTTCTTTTGAACCGACCTAAATTTCCGACATATAACAGTTTCCAAATATGGAGAGAAGAGACACTACATTATGAAACAGAACCAAAAAGGCATCGGAAATTCCGATGCCTTTTATTCTATTATTTAGTAGCCGTTTAGGCATGAAGCCATTACCTTTTTTATCTTCAACTTGAGCTTGCGAAAGTTGAGTTTACAGGGCGAAGTCATCGCCGAAGAGGTCTTCTGCCGTGTCAGATGAAGGTTCTGCCGCTATATCCATATCCTCATCTTCAGAGACTACCTTGCTTTCGCGCCCGGGAAGGAAAGGATTGCCGGCGGGTTTGCGTGAATCGCGGTCGGCATTCAATTTCTCTGTGATCTTGTCGGCAAGTTCGTCGGCAAGTTCCTGATTTTCCTTCAATACTCGTTTCACCGCATCACGACCCTGACCGAGCTTATTGCCATTGTAGCTGAACCATGCGCCAGACTTCTGGATGATGCCATGTTCAACACCAAGATCCACGATTTCACCTACACGCGAGATACCTTCTCCAAATAGAAGCTCAAACTCTGCCTTCATGAATGGAGGAGCCACCTTATTTTTCACGACCTTTACCTTGGCCGTACGTCCTACTGCCTGCTCGCCATCCTTAATGAAACCGCTTGCACGGATTTCAAGCCGCACAGAGCTGTAGAATTTGAGGGCATTGCCACCGGTAGTGGTCTCAGGATTACCAAACATCATGCCTATCTTCTCACGGATCTGGTTAATGAAAATACAGCAAGTACGTGTCTTGGCGATGGTGCCGGTCAGCTTACGCATAGCCTGGCTCATCAGACG
>WFLX010394166.1_pt1 | contig 13458 bp, 9 predicted proteins | sample 4967041 | NCBI WGS metagenome assembly WFLX01 (sample SAMN12857096, study PRJNA449069) | gut metagenome | isolation source: stool from male and female vole | host: Microtus ochrogaster | place: USA:Florida | collected 2017
ACAAAGTCCTCAACGCTACTTGTTAGCAACTGTCAGCAGGGGTTGCGCTCGTTATGGCCCCTACGCCGACACCTCACGACACGAGCTGACGACAACCATGCAGCACCTGTTTTCGTGTCCCGAAGGAGGGTCCAATCTCTTGGACTTTCACTCAATGTCAAGGCCTGGTAAGGTTTTTCGCGTTGCGTCGAATTAAACCACATGCTCCGCTGCTTGTGCGGGTCCCCGTCAATTTCTTTGAGTTTCAACCTTGCGGCCGTAGTCCCCAGGCGGAATACTTAATGCGTTAGCGGCGGCACAGAGGGAGTCGATACCCCCTACACCTAGTATTCATCGTTTACGGCGTGGACTACCAGGGTATCTAATCCTGTTTGCTCCCCACGCTTTCGTGCCTCAGTGTCAGTTACAGTCCAGCAAATCGCCTTCGCCACTGGTGTTCCTCCTAATATCTACGCATTCCACCGCTACACTAGGAATTCCAATTGCCCCTCCTGCACTCAAGTCCGACAGTTTTAGTAGTAGTTCCGAGGTTGAGCCCCGGGGTTACGCTACTAACTTGCCAAACCACCTACGCACCCTTTACGCCCAGTCATTCCGGATAACGCTTGCCTCCTACGTATTACCGCGGCTGCTGGCACGTAGTTAGCCGAGGCTTATTCCTAAGGTACCGTCACTTTCTTCTTCCCTTAGAAAAGAACTTTACAATCCGAAGACCTTCATCATTCACGCGGCGTTGCTGGGTCAGAGTTTCCTCCATTGCCCAATATTCCCCACTGCTGCCTCCCGTAGGAGTTTGGACCGTGTCTCAGTTCCAATGTGGCCGATCACCCTCTCAGGTCGGCTACTGATCGTAGGTTTGGTGAGCCGTTACCTCACCAACTGCCTAATCAGACGCGAGCCCATCCATATCCGATAAATCTTTGATCGTTAGAAGATGCCTTCCTACGATATTATGCGGTATTATCAGTCGTTTCCAACTGTTATCCCCCAGATATGGGCAGGTTGCTCACGCATTACTCACCCGTCCGCCATGTATTGCTACATTCGACTTGCATGTGTTAAGCACGCCGCCAGCGTTCATCCTGAGCCAGAATCAAACTCTTAAGTTTAATTTGTATAAAACCGAACGCTTTCGCGTCCGTGGCTCTATCTCGACTTTATAGTCATTATCTTTGCTGACTTTGCTTTGTGGTACTAATGTACTTCAAAGTTAAATTGACAGAAACTATTTTTAAATTCGTTTCCTTCTATTCAATTTTTAAGCTACGTTTACCCGAAAAAAATCAGGCGCCCGACTAGCGAGCTTGTCTATAATAACACATTAAAATACAGTTGTCAACCGAATTTTTAAACTTTTTTCATAATTTTTTAAAGTTTTTTTGCGGTTTTAACTGTTTTTTTGTCGCCGAAGCCGTGTTATTAAGTTCCTCGCTTGAATCAAGCTTCTAAAAGATACCACAACAGCGTGAAACTGTCAAGAAAATAATATTTTTTGTCATAATTTTCCAAGGCGGTTACTTTTTATCATTTTGCGATAATTTCGCTCAAAAATTTCCCTATATATAATATGGTATAATAAGTGCTGCAAACAACCGGATTAAAAGGCTTGATAAATTCGCCGCGCTATGGTATACTTTTACTTGCCAAACAACTCAATATTATTCGTGCGTTATTTTTCGTTATCGCCGCATACTAAAAGGGCATATAGTATCCTTTNNTCTTGCGGTGTTGTAATGGCGTACGAAAGAGTTGTTTGGCGACGTTAGGGTGCNTATGCGGGCAGCCTTAACGACTGCCCTTAATTTTTGCCCGTAAATATAAATCTTTTCTNNGGAGGTTATAATGAAAAGAAAAATTTTAGCAACNGCAATAGCTGCANTCACGANTGCAACCTGCGCGGCGGGTCTTACCGCCTGNGCCCCGGACAACGGCAGACCCGAGCCTACCGCTCTTGAAAACGCGTATGCAAATTACCGTACAACGCAAAATATGACGGTTACCGTTACCGACAGCCGCGCCGTAAAATACGGAACGGATTATTCTACTTCGGTTAAAATAGACTACGCGCACAAAGCGGCATATTCCAAAAAAATATATACCCACACCGAATTAGGTATCACACACCGGATGTCTGCCGAACACTACTATGAAATCACAGATAAGCCCGGCTTTACGATATACAGTCTTAACCTGCTCATAGGAGAAGACGATGCAAACCAAAACTGGCAGATAATAAACAGGGACGATCTTTTCAATTTGCCGACGGCGAATAATGACCCGCAAAAATTCGAAATTCAACTGCTTACAGATTTTGTAAACGACTGTCTGCCTTCCCACGCATTTACCGATACAACATGGCGTGAAAGCGAAAACGCCGAGTATAACTGCGGCTCATTGGACGTTATGTTAAACGCGTTTACCGCAAGCGACAGCGGCTATACCGCAGACGTATACTTTTGTATAAACAGCGATAACGGTATGTACACCCCTTACGCGTGCAACGTAACCATTAAACTCGATACGCAGGACAGATTTGACAGCGTAGTCGTTGACTTTGGCGCGAACGGAAAAATCGAAGCGGAATACGTTTACGGCTCAACTACCGTAACTATTCCCGAAGAAGCCAAAAACGCGCCGGTATATACTCCGGACTTTACGCCCGATAAACAGTAACCGAACCGAATAAACCAAAACCGCTAATTAAAATAGCCGCCGCGTCCTGTATGGCGCGGCGGCGTTTTACTTGACTTAAAACCGCTTTGAGTATATTATAATAATATGTACAAGACGTTAAGAATAATTTGCTGCGTGGCGGCGGCGCTGATTGCGGCCGCGGCGATATTCATTTTTATATACGCGGGCTGGCAGTGGGGACTTGCCGCCGTATTTCTTGCGTTGGTTTTCGGCGCGCTGATGGTACTTTTCAAACAGTTGCAGGAAAAGAAAGAGCGCAAGGAAAACCCTCCTCCCCCCAAGGGCGACTTTATTACGGGAAAAGTAAGCGCGGAGGACGACAATGAACGTAAAAGCTAAAAAATTCAATATAGCCGTGGGAGTACTTGCATTTGCGTGCATATTGCTTGCCGCGATAGCTATCGCCGTTGCGTTTATCGTATTGGCGAAAAACGGAAACAGCGAAAACAACGGAAACGACGCCGGCACTGCGTTATCCCTCGTAATTTTTACGGTATTTCTGATAGTTCCCGCAATGATATTTACGGGGGCGATGAGTTTAGTCATACTGGCAATGGGCATAACTATGCTCGCGACTATGAGAGGCGAAAAAACGGCGCGCAAAGCAATTTGCGTTACCGCGGCGGTAATGGAAATAATTTTGGCAGTCGTACTTATAATTATAAATATAGCGATGGCGCTGGCCGTCCCCGTATTTACAGTAAATATCGTACTTGCCCTGCTTATTCTCGGCATAGGAATAGTTACCTGCGTGTTTGCGGCAAAGTACGCCGCCAAAAAAGAAGTTTAATTTAAAAGTTAACCGCCGTCCGCATTATTGCGGACGGCGGTTTTTTATATTATTCTCTGCGCTTTTATGAAGTAGCTCCAACGCGTTGAAGAAATCTGCTCTATTTTCGCGTAGTCCGAGGCTGTGTGAAGTATCCAGTTATCGCCCAGATACAGCGCGACGTGACCGATCCTCTCCAACCCCGTATTATTGCGGCGCGAAGCGTTCGTGAAGAACAGCAGATCGCCCCTCTGTAAGTTTGCTTTTGTAACCGTCTTGCCCTGCGTTGACTGCGCGCGGCTTGTTACGTCCAAATTTGCGTTTGCTCCCTTATAAAATATGTACTGCATAAGCGACGAACAGTCGAAAGCGTTTATGCTGAAATTTTTCATAAGTTTGCCGGTGCCGTCGTGGTAGCGAACCGCGCCGTAGACGTAGGGCGTGCCGAGTAGTTTTGTTCCCTCCGCAATCACCGCCTCTATACGCGCGTTATCGCTTTGCTTCATTTCGACCAGCTCGCAATACTTTGACGAAAGATAGGCGGCGCCGTTTTTATAATTTGTTTTGTACCAGCTTCCCGCGCTTCCTTCAAGCGCGTACATAGTCGATTTTTCCGCGGAACCCTTTACGGAATACCCCGTACCCGCACCCGAACGGAGATTTACGCCGTCCGAAAGAAGTTTTACATAGGACACCGTTTTTACTGCGGGGATAACCGGCACTTCGGGTTGCTCCGCCTGCGGCTCGTTTACTTCCGGAATTTCTGTTTCGGGCAGCTGCCAGACTATTCCGCTCTCCTCATTTTTGGGTTCGCTCTTATTCTTTGCCGCGCAACCGCCCAGAACGGCGAATGACGATAGCGTCAGCGCAAGCGCCGCGATTGATATAATTTTTTTCATATGAATTACCTCTCTCCAAAGCAGTTTAAATACCGACCGTATTTAAATTCTTTGGTTAAGGTAATTATATCAGAAACTATACGCCCTTTCAATGCAAAGATTTTACCAGTGCAACCAGTGCATACCAAAAAGCCCCGACGGTTAGTCCGTCGGGGCTTTTCTTAACTAATTTATTCCACGCCTTCGTTGAGCTTTTTAAGCAGCGCGTCCAGGTCGTTGCCGTGAACGAAAACAGCCTGCTCTATCGTTTCGCCGTGAGCCATCGCGCAGCCGAGGCAGTGCATACCTACCGCCTGCAATATTTCCGCGCTGTTGGGATTTATTTTGAGGCAGTCCGCAATAAGCGTATCCTTCGTTATTTTTGCCATAATATTTTCNCCTTATNTNANTATTATCTATTTTANAATAATTNNCTGCGNAAGCAAAACCGNGCTNTTGCNCAGNGCACCNCNATTTNCNNATANCTGNGCCTCGGCGGGGTGAATGCCCGCAATTATATATTAGTTTGCCCGAAAGATTGCGGGCAGAGAGCGAGTAGCCCTCAAATCACGAAAATTGTCGCGCGCATATTAGCGCGAGAATTTTGTGAATTTAAAATTTTATCTGCTGTCTGCCGTCGGGATATTCCGAGCGGTGCTTTAACGCGTAGACCGCGACGGGATATTTTACCGTCGGCTTGTTCAGAGGCTTGCCCTTGAACACGCGCGACTCGATGGGAATTTCCTCGGTGTTGACTTCCGCGACAGTCTTGTCGTCGTTTACTACCGCAATCGCGTAAGGCACGGTTACGTAATTTGCAAACAGAATTTCGCCCTTGCCCTTGATGTCGGCAATCATAACGCCCTTGCATGCTCGCGAAATGGGGTCGACCGTCGAGGATACCACCCTTTTGAAGCCGCCGAGCGTAGTCACGATAATGATTTCGCCCTCGCCGGTGTGCTGGGTTGCAAATATTACGCTGTCGTCGCCCGAAAGCTGCATACCCTTTACGCCGCCCGCAACTCTGCCCTGCGTAGGAACGTCGTCCTTCGAAGCGTTAAGGCAAAGACCTTTTCTGGATACGAACAGCATTGTGGAATAGTCGTCGCCGTCGTATTTTTCTACGTTTAAAAGAGTATCTTCGGGCTTCATTTTGATAGNCTGGAACANGACCTTGTTCTGGTNGTATTCCGACCAGTCCGAACNCTTAACNGCGCCCTGCGTCGTGAAGAANAGCAGCTGTCCCTCGGGCATTGTGTCCTTTGTTGAAGCAAAAATCTTGACGGGGTATTCGTCCTTTTCAACGCCCTCGACAAGTTTTTCAAGCCGCTGTCCAGCTGACTTGAACTCCGAAAGCTCGGCGTATTTCGCGTTGAGTTTTACGCAGTTGCCCAAGTTTGTGAACACGAACAAATCGTCGTCCGTCTTGGCAAAGACGTAGTGTTTGTGAAGATGGGAAACGTTTGTGGAAGCCGCAAGCTTGCGTTTTGCCGCAAAAAGGAACTCGTCCTTTTCCATAAACTTAATCTGGTTTGTAGCAGTAATGCAGACCGCCCATTCGGAAACTGCTTTCTGAACGTCCGCGCGCTTGACGGCAATCTTGTCCGCGCCGCCGACGATTCTGGTCTTTCTCTCGCTCTTGTACTTACGCTTGACGTCGCGCATTTCGCTCTTTACGATAGCCCACTGCTTGTCCTTGTCGGCTATAATCGCGCGCAGTTCCTCAATGCGCTGTTTCAGAGCGGCAAGCTCGTTTTCAAGCTTGGTAACTTCGAGTTTGGCAAGTCTTGCAAGTCTTAAATCAAGTATCGCCTGCGCCTGTCTTTCGGAGAGGGCGAACCTTTCCATAAGCTTGCGCCTTGCGTCCGCCGTGGATTCGGCGTTTTTGATAATTCTGACTACCTCGTCCACGTTGTGAACGCCGATAATCAAGCCCTCTAAAATGTGGCAGCGCGCCAGAGCTTCTTTAAGCTCGAACTTGGTGCGTCTTAAAACGACGNGACGCTGANACTGGGNGTAGTACNTGANTNTGTNNAGAAGTCCGAGTTGTCTGGGCTTGCCGCCTGCTATNGNNACNANGTTTATACCGAAGGTACATTCCAGATCGGTGTGCTTGAAGAGTATTTTTAAAATTTCGTCTACATCCGCGTCTTTCTTGCAGTAAATTACCGCTCGCATACCGGCGCGGTCGGACTCGTCGACGATGTCCGCAATTCCCGAAAGCTGGTCCTTTCTGTCCTCGCGAAGCAGCATAATTTTGCGGAGAAGGTCGGCTTTGTTGGTCTGATAGGGCAGTTCTGTGATGACAATCATCTTTTTGCCGTAGTCGCCCTGCTCGACGGTGTACCTTGCGCGGAGGGTAATTTTGCCCTTGCCCGTTCTGTACGCCTGTTCAAGCTCGTTCGCGATTATAAAGCCGCCCGTCGAAAAGTCGGGACCGGGAATAACCTTCATCATCTCGCCCAAAGAGATGCGCGGGTTGTCGATAAACGCGCAGCAGCCGTCGATTACCTCGCCCAGATTATGGGTGGGAATGTTGGTCGCAAGACCTACGGCTATACCGTTTGCGCCGTTTACTAAAAGGTTGGGGAACCTGCCGGGCAGAATATCCGGCTCTAACAACGAGTCGTCGAAGTTGAAAGAAAACGGAACGGTTTCCTTGTCTAAATCTTTTAAAAGTTCCAGAGCGAGCGGCTCTAACCTCGCTTCGGTATAACGCATAGCCGCGGCGGGGTCGCCGTCGACCGAGCCGAAGTTACCGTGTCCGTTTACGAGGGTCATGCGCATATTGAAATCCTGCGCAAGCCTTACCATAGCGTCGTAAACCGAGCTGTCGCCGTGGGGGTGGTATTTACCCATACAGTCACCGACGATACGCGCCGATTTTTTATGGGGTTTGTCGGGCGTTAAGCCCATTTCGTACATTGTGTAAAGGATACGCCGCTGAACGGGTTTTAAGCCGTCCTCTACCCTCGGCAGCGCTCTGTCTAAAATTACGAATTCCGCGTAGGGGAGCATCGACTGGGGCAGAACCTCTTCGAGAGGAGTTACGTATAAATGTCCCTCCGGTATAGACGTCTGAACGCTACCGTTATCATTCTTCCGCGCCATTATCAGTATACCTCCGAATCATCGCTTTCGGGCTTGAAGCGTACCCTGTCTATAAAGCCGTCAACCTTGTTGAAGTTGGCGTTTGTCGCAAGAAATTCCTTTCTGCCGTCAACCTTGTCGCCCATAAGCATTTCAATCATAGCGGCGGCTTCGGTCACGTCCTCAATGGTGACCTGAATTAAGTTTCTCGAGGCGGGGTCCATTGTCGTTTCCCAAAGCTGGTCGGCTGACATTTCGCCCAGACCTTTGTATCGCTGTATCTGATAGCCCTTGCCTACCTTCTTGATTTTTTCGTCAAGCTCCTTATCGTCGTACGCGTATTCCACGACGTCCTTTTTGTAGACCTTGTATAAAGGCGGCATACCGATATAGACGTAGCCGGCGTTTACGAGGTCGCGCATATATTTAAAGAAGAAAGTTAAAAGTATGCAGCGTATGTGAAGTCCGTCCTGGTCGGCATCTGACAAAATTATTACTTTTTTGTATTTGCTCTTTTCAATGTCGAACGAGCGGTTGAAGCCTGCGCCTATCGCCGAAATCATGGTCTTGATTTCCTCGTTCTGCAGAGCCTGCAACGCAGTCTTTTTCTGCACGTTCAAAGGTTTTCCGCGGAGGGGCAGGATTGACTGGTACTGCCTCACTCTCGCCTGCTTCGCCGTGCCGCCCGCACTGTCGCCTTCGACTATGAACAGCTCGTTCATGTCGGGGTTTCTGCCCGAGCATGCGGCAAGCTTGCCCACTAGGTTGAGTCCGTCGTTTTCGGAAGCCGCTTTGGCAACGTCCCTTTCGGCGCGGTGCTTAATTCTGTCGTCCGCGGCGAATTTAGCCTTCCTTGTAATTTCGTCGAAGATGTTTTTATAAGCCTTGTCGGAAACGAGGTCGGAAAGTCCCTCGACTACCGCCGCCTCTACGGGGGCTTTAACTTCGGGGTTGCCGAGTTTGGTTTTCGTCTGACCCTCGAATTCAACGCCGGTCATTTTGACCGTTAATACCGCGGTCAGACCCTCTTTTATATCGTCGGCGATAAAGGGCATTTCCTTCGACTTCAGAAAGCCGTTGTTCTTTGCGTAGTCGTTTACCACCTTTAAAAGTCCGTTGTGGAAGCCCGTCTCGTGATAGCCGCCCTCTACCGTTGAAATATTGTTGACGAACGAGAAAAGGCTTTCCGTGTCGTCGCGCGTGTGACACATTGCAAATTCGATTTTGATTTTGCCCTCGGGCGCGCCCTTCAGGTGAATATCCTTTATTGTCGAGCAGTACAGCGGTATATTGTAAAGAGGCACTCTGTCGCCGTTGAGATATTTTACAAAGTCGATAAGTCCGCCGTCGAATTTGAAGCTTAACGGAGGTCTGGGCGGCAGAAGCTCTTTAACGGGTTCGCCCGTCTCTTCGCCGTCCTCGCTCTCTTCGGGTTCGACTACGCTGTACAAATCGCGCTCGTCGATTAAATTTATTTTAAGACCCTTGTTCAGGAAAGCAAGTTCTTTCAGTCGTTTGGAAACTATGTCGTAGCTCCAGTCCACCGTTTCGAATACTTCCTTGTCGGGCATAAACCGTACGAAAGTACCCTTCTTTTCGGTGTACTCGCCGGTATTTTCAAGCGGTCCTTCGGGTACGCCGCAGAGCCATTTGCCGCGCTCGCTGTCGTAGCTGCTTTTAAAGCTCATTTTATAAACGGTGCCGCGGTAGACTTCTACTTTAAGCCATGCGGAAAGCGCGTTTGTGACCGAAGCGCCGACGCCGTGAAGTCCGCCCGAAAAGGCGTAGTTTGCGGTGTCAAATTTGCCGCCCGCGTGCAGTTTGGTGAATATAACTTCGACGCCGCTCATCTTCGCTTTCGCGTTTTCGTCAATGGGCATACCGCGCCCGTTGTCCTCTACCGATGCGGAGCCGTCTTTCCATAATTTAACGGTTATTTCGTCGGCGTAGCCGTTAGCGGCTTCGTCAACCGAGTTATCTACAATTTCCCAAAGAACGTGGTGCAGTCCCTTGATACCGGTAGAGCCGATATACATACCGGGGCGCATACGCACCGCTTCAAGTCCTTCGAGTATTTTTAAGTCGTTCGCGTTATAGCTTTTGTCCGCCATATCTTATCCCTTTTTCGGTTAGTTTTACCCTGCCGGAAGGCGTATACACCCCTGGCATTTTATTCCAACTAGCATTGTAGCACATTCCTCGTTATAAGTGAAATGTTCTCGGACGTTAAAGAATTCGCCCTCGGAACCTCCGCGGGCGAAATGTAATCCGTCTATTTATTTCTTTAACTTTTTCTTACTTCTTACAGCCTCGAACTGTTCGTCCAGATCGCCCTTATTCTTGGGTTTGATAACGAGCAGCAGGATAATTCCCACAAGCGCAAGACCGGCTACCGAAAGCAGTACTACCGAAGCGACGTTGCTTTTCAGCCAGTCGCTTTCGCCCTTTAAAGTCTTTGACTTGACGGACGCAACGATTCCCATATTGCAGGTAGTTTTGTCGGTCTGTCTGTCGCCGTCAGTGACTTCCGCTCTTATCATGTAGAACGCGTTATTGTCCTGCGGGACGAAGTTCAACGAGGTGTTATTCCACTCGTAATCCGCGTACTTGTCGTAGTCGGAATCTGTTTCTTTCATGCTCGATTTTGCGGGAATTTCAGTAAAGTATCCGCGCGTTTCCGCTCCGTCGAACAGCTCGTCCATCTTCTCCAGAAATTCCGAATAGTTAAGCGTGTTACCGTGGTCCGCGTAGTAAGCCGCCCTGTCGAAAAGGAACAGTCTGTAATTGGTCTTATATCCCGAAATACCGTTGATTTTGAAAGACGACGGCGTGTACGAAGTTCCCACGTAAGCGGTTGCCTGCATGCCGGGCTGCTCTTCGAAATGAACGACGCTTCCCTTCGCCTTGAACTCGAACCAGGGGAGCTTTTCCGCAAGTCCCTCTTCGTCCTCATCCTCGAACATCTTCCAGATTTCGCTCGCCGCAAATTCTACAACTTCGCCGTCCTCGTCAAGGTAGTACATATTGTTACCCGAGGCGTCCGTCGCGTATACGGTGAACACGTATTTGTCGTCGCGCGTTACGTTTATCGAAAGGTTGTTGTACGAAAGGTTGGTATTCGAAAGCTGACTTGCGCCGTAGTAGTAAATGCTGAATTTCATATCGGTGTAAGCCGTGCCGTTTTCGGCAAACAGGCTTTCAACCGAGGGCAGATACAGATAGCTCGAAGAGCCTGCCGTAAGGTTTTTTGCAGCCTTGTCGACCTGCGCCTGATAGTCCGCTTTAATCTGTTCCCACTTATCGCCGTAATTATATGTTGCGCCGCGCGTATCCTTCGCTACCGCGATAAAGTCCGCGCCGTTGATTTTCAGTTTGTAATCGTTTTTAAGATACCAGTCAAGGTAAACGTAGTCTGTCTCCGAATTGGAAGAAATATCGGTAAGCGTGAAGTACACTTTAACCGCCATATCCGCCTTTAAATTCTCATCCGCGAATACGGTATTCTCCGCTTCGCTTGCGGGATAGTACTTGTCCCTGTCGGGTTCAAGATAATATATGTCGGACGAGGAAAGCTCCTTGAAAAGCTCTCTGTCGTTGTAGTCGGTATCATTTTCGGTGTACTGCTTATAAGTCAGAACGTAGTAGTTGAGGGTCGCTCTGGGAGAGGTACGCAGAACGTCTATAACCGCGTAGTCCACGTTTACGCTCTCGCCGAGGGTGAAGAAATTCAGCTGCTCTTCAAGGCAGAGTACCGCGGGCGTATTGTCGGTAACGGTGCCGCCGTAGTAGTAATCGTCCGTAGTGTTGTGACGAGTACCCGAAAGCTCGAACTTCTGTCCGTTGAGCGAGTACAGCACCATCTGCGCCGACTCTCTGTCAGCCTTATCGGTCTCTTCTTCCTCGAATACCGCCTTGAAAGTAAGGGGATAAACGGGCGCGGTCGAAGAGGTCGAAGCCTTCGCGTAGTTGCCGCCCACGTTCTCGAATTTGCCGGTTGTATAGTTTTCGGTGTCGCTGCCGTTGCCTACGTAGACGTTATAACCGCCAGTGTAGTCNNCGGCGTATNTGCNGGNGAACTTTATAGTGATTTTATCCGCGTTGATAACCTGCGCCGTCTCGACATCAAGCTCCGCGTCCTCGTCGGTGGTAATAGCTGCGTAAACCTTGCCCGCTTCGGTATGGGGATAGAAAATTACGTAGTTCTGCGATTTCGAGTCCTTGGTCTTTACGTACTGCTGCGACTCGAACCTTACTACAAATTTTTCGAATGCGGTATTCTTTAAACCGAATACCATATTAAAGAAGCGTTCTTCAACGTTGCCGTACTCGGTAGTCGTTTCGGTCTTGCCGTCCTCGCCCTCGGCCTCCACGGTAGTACTTTCGCGTGCAAACCAGTTGTAAGCGAGGTTTCTTCTGTAAGAAATCGCGTCGTCGTTATACGCGAACGCGAACATAGTATAGTAAACGTACTCGTCCTCGCCCTCTTTATGGTCGGTGTTCTCCTGCCTGTCCGCAAGAACGGAAGCTTCGCCCGACGCGGTGAACACGTTGGTACCGCTGACCGTAACGCTTCCCGAAGCCTTTGCGTTAATAAAAAGCCCCAAAACGGCGGCAAGGCAGATTAACGCAGCCGCCATGAGCGAGATTATTGAAATTTTGCGTGATTTCTTTGTCATACTTTATCTCCGATAGGCGCAAAAGCGCGCGTACCACAAAATTGCCCCTTATAAAGGCACTTTAATTATTTTACTATAACTGATTGCCGTTGTCAAACGGTTTTATTTTGCTTTTAGTTAATATTTATAGTGAACTTGTTCCAGGGCGAGCCGTCAAGGGGCGGTTCAGCCATAAAACACAGCTTTTCGCCCGTCGTTGGATGATTGAATTTAAGGCAGTACGCCCAGAGCGCGAGTTTGCCCTTTACCGCCTTTTCGCCGCCGTAGCGCATATCGCCGTAAACCGGCGCGTTGACCGCCGCGGTCTGAACGCGTATCTGGTGGGTTCTGCCCGTGTGCAAATTTATCTCCGCAAGGCTCAATCCTTCGGCTTCCTGCTTAATTTCGTAGTCGAGCGCCGCGAACTTTGCGCCCTCTTCTGTCTGGGTGCAGACGTAAACGGTGTTGTTCACCGAGTTTTTGCGAAGGTAATTTTCAAGCGTCGCCTTCTTTTTAGAAAGAGTTCCGCAAAGCACGGCGAGGTAACGTTTTTCAAAGCCGCCCGACTTCATCGCCTCCGAAAGCCGCGCCGCCGCCTTCGAAGTTTTAGCGAACACCATAACGCCGCCCGTCGGTCTGTCCAGTCTGTGTACAAGTCCGACGTACGCGTTACCCGGCTTCCGGTAGGTAGTTTTAATATATCTTTTTACCTGGTCCAGAAGATTGTCGTCGCCGCTCTCGTCGGGACAGCACGCAATATTCTGCGGCTTTAAAACGACTATTAAATGGTTGTCCTCGTATAAAATTATAAGCTCGTTATCCACCGTAACCCTCTCCCGTAAAAAGTCCGCTTGCGCCGCAGGGCAGCGCGATTTTTTCGTCCGTGGGAATTCCCACTTCGTAAGCCTCGATTGAACCCTTAAAATCCTTTAAGGTAATGGTTAAAATATTTTTCAGCACCGCCGGCTGCAAGCCCGTAGTGTAGCTGTTGATAAGGAAGAACAGCGGCTTTTCGCAAAGCAGCTGCGCGCAGCTTTTTACGAAATCGAAGAGGCACTCCTCTATCTTCCACATTTCGCCGTTGGGTCCTCTGCCGTAGCTGGGCGGATCCATAATTATGCCGTCGTACTTATTTCCGCGGCGTATCTCGCGCGCTACGAACTTCATACAGTCGTCAACGATATAGCGTATGCCGCTCTCCACGCCCGAAAGTCTCGCGTTTTCGCCGGCGCGTTCAACCATGCCTTTCGCCGCGTCCACGTGGGTGACAAGCGCGCCCTCTTTCGCGCACGCGACCGAAGCTCCGCCGGTGTACGCGAAAAGGTTTAAAACCTTTACTTCGCGTCCCTGCTCCTTCGCCTTTTTAATAAGC
>WFLX010021181.1_pt1 | contig 13451 bp, 9 predicted proteins | sample 4967041 | NCBI WGS metagenome assembly WFLX01 (sample SAMN12857096, study PRJNA449069) | gut metagenome | isolation source: stool from male and female vole | host: Microtus ochrogaster | place: USA:Florida | collected 2017
CATAACCTTGTCAACCCACTGAGCCTCGCCTTCGAGGGCACCAAGGGCAGAACCGCGGATAACGGGAGTGTTGTCGCCATCATAGTCATACTGCGAAAGAAGATCGCGCATGTCCATTTCAACGAGCTCGAGCATCTCCTCATCGTCAACCTGGTCGCACTTGTTCATGAAGACAACGAGACGGGGNACGTTCACCTGNCGAGCGAGAAGGATGTGCTCGCGNGTCTGGGGCATCGGACCGTCAGTAGCAGCAACNACGATGATAGCGCCGTCCATCTGAGCAGCACCGGTAACCATGTTCTTNACATAGTCAGCGTGTCCCGGGCAGTCAACGTGAGCNTAGTGNCGGTTAGNTGGTNTNATACTCAACGTGAGCGGTNTTAATNGTNATACCNCGCTCTTTTTCCTCGGGAGCATTGTCGATCTGGTCGAATGACTTCACTTCTGAGAGACCCTTCTTAGCAAGCACTGTGGTGATAGCTGCGGTGAGGGTTGTTTTACCGTGGTCAACGTGGCCGATTGTGCCGATGTTAACGTGNGGTTTGGTTCTTTCGAATTTCNCTTTAGCCNTAACTCTGCTGTTTNTTTTTTGTTAGTTATTGTAGCGTTCNTTTTTAGCGAAGATGCCACGATAGAGATAAGGGCACTATCGGGGCTATCAATTTTACTCCACTAAAATGGAGCCGATGGCGGGATTTGAACCCGCGACCTCTTCCTTACCAAGGAAGTGCTCTACCCCTGAGCTACATTGGCAAACCTGGAGCGGAAGACGAGGCTCAAACTCGCGACCCTCAGCTTGGAAGGCTGATGCTCTATCAACTGAGCTACTTCCGCAAAAGCGCCCGACCTGTCGGCCAGGCGAGAATTTGTGGGCGAAGATGGATTCGAACCACCGAAGGTAAAAACCAGCAGATTTACAGTCTGCCCCATTTGGCCACTCTGGTATTCGCCCAAAATCTTTCTCCTCACCGGAACTCTTTCCGGGATTTTTGAGCCTCTTGTCGGATTCGAACCAACGACCCCGAGATTACAAATCACGTGCTCTGGCCAACTGAGCTAAAGAGGCAATCTTATCGCTTCCGGAGTGTTTCCCTCTCAAAAGCGATTGCAAAGTTAAGCACTCTTTCGTGAACTTCCAAACATTCTTGATTTATTTTTTATGGCATAACCGGCTCACAATACACTAAATTATTATATATCAGCCAAATAACCATCTTCACTTTTTAAAAATTTTTCTTTGCAAAATTATTTTATTAAGTTTGTAGATGAATAATATGCCTTTTCAGGCATCAACGACCCCGAATATTCACTAAAAAATAATACCACGACAATGAAAGAAGAAATATCCGCCAGAATCGCAGCCCTCAGAGATTATATGAGAGGCGCTGGCATTAATGCTGTGATTTTTCCGCAGACAGACCCCCATCAGAGCGAATACATCGCCGACCATTGGCAAGTGCGCCGCTGGCTCAGCGGGTTCACCGGCAGCGCAGGAGCGCTTGTAGTGACACTGAAAGACGCATATATATGGGCGGATTCAAGATATTGGCTTCAGGCGGCAGCACAGCTGAATGGAACCGGAATCGGAGTCATGGAAGAAGGCAAGCCCGAAGTGCCCGCAATTGAACAGTGGCTCTGCTCCAACCTTAGCGCTGGAGACACCGTTGGAATCGATGGCATGGTATTCTCCATCAACGCGACAAAAGAACTACAGGAAAAACTCGCATCAAAAGGGATAAACCTCCGCGTAGATTTCAATCCTGCCGAAGCGCTCTGGAGCGACCGTCCGGCAATGCCGTTGGACAAGATCTTTATCCATGAAGAGAAGTATGCCGGAGAATCCTGCGCATCCAAAATAGAAAAAATCCTCGCTGCCGCAAAAGAACAGGGAGCAAACTCCGCCTTCATCAGCGACCTCGCAGAAATCGCCTGGGCGCTTAACATCCGCTCTCGCGACGTAGAAAGCAACCCTGTTGCCACCTCATTCCTCTTTGTAGGGGAAAACGGCTCAACCCTGTTTGTTGACAAAGCTAAACTCACACCTGAAGTCACAGAATACCTCACAGCGAACAATATAGCAACTGCACCTTACTCTTCAGTAAAAGAATTCCTTGCTGCACTACCCGACTCAAACCTCGTGCTTGTTAATGCGGCACAGACAGCCGGAGCGGTTGCCGCAACTCTGGATGGGCATCTTGTCACTGGTTCATCACCCATCGCACTCCTCAAAGGATGCAAGAACCCAGTCCAGGTTGAAGGTGTGCGCCGCGCCATGGAGCGTGACGGCGTAGCGCTGGTGAAATCCTTCATGGAAATTGAAAAAGCCCTCGCCACCGGCGCTCCCATTACAGAAATGGATGTTGCGGACATACTGACCAAGCACCGCAGCGCACAGCCCTTGTACTTCGACCAGAGCTTTGACACTATAGCTGGCTATGGTCCTCACGGCGCCATTGTCCACTACTCCGCAACACCTGACACAAACGTTGCCATCCAGCCGGAAAACCTCCTGCTCATCGATTCTGGAGCAAGCTACCTCGACGGCACAACCGATATAACACGAACAATCGCACTCGGAGAACCCACTGCACAGCAGAAGAGCGACTTTACCCTGGTGATGAAAGGGCACATTGCGCTTGCTGAAGCTATTTATCCGGAAGGCACACGCGGAGCGCAACTCGATGCACTTGCACGCATCAACCTGTGGAAGCACGGGCTCAGCTACCTGCATGGCACCGGACATGGCGTAGGACACTTCCTGAATGTACACGAAGGACCCCAAAGCATCCGCCTTAACGAGAACCCCACGCCACTCATGCCGGGAATGATTACATCAGATGAGCCAGGACTATACCGCTCAGGTGAATACGGCATCAGATGTGAGAACCTTGTGCTCACTATCCCGGCAATGACAACCGAGTTCGGCAGATTCTTCAAATTCGAGGTGCTCACGCTCTTCCCATTTGACCTGCGCCTATTTGACACCGCGATAATGACCGACGATGAAATAAATTGGGTCAACAACTACCATGCCACTGTCCGCGAAAGGCTCCTCCCGCTTCTGGATAAAGAAGAGCAGGAATGGCTCACTAAGAAAACTGAAACCCTTGCACGTTGAACCCACACCTTAATTAATATATGGCATTGATTATACCTGTAAGAGGATTCACCCCCGAAATCGGAGAGGGATGTTTTCTTGCCGAAAACGCGACAATCGTCGGAGACGTGGTGATGGGTAAGGATTGCAGCCTCTGGTTTAACACTGTCCTCCGCGGAGACGTAAACTCCATCCGCATCGGCGACCGCGTGAACATTCAGGACGGCAGCGTGCTCCACACGCTGTACCAGAAATCAACTATTGAAATCGGCAACGATGTTTCCGTTGGGCACAATGTAACCCTCCATGGATGCAAAGTGCATGACTTCGCGCTCATAGGCATGGGAGCGGTGGTGATGGACGACGCGGAAGTGGGAGAAGGCGCGCTCGTTGCTGCCGGCTCAGTTGTGCTGTCACGCACCAAAATCGGACCGAATGAACTTTGGGGAGGCGCACCCGCAAAATTCATCAAAATGGTCGACCCAGAGCAGAGCAAGGAACTCAACCGGAAGATAGCGGGCAACTACCTGATGTATTCACGCTGGTACACAGAAGATAAATGACATCTGCACATTTTTATATGGGGCGTACCGCTTGGTACGCCCTTTTTTATTTACCCGGCATAATCTTTTTTTGGCAGATTTAACGTATCTTTGCACCCGCAAAATCATCGGAATCATCAATAAACAATCATATTCAATTTTATATCGCTTAATTATGAAGAGACTCATTCTCTTTGCCGGCATGATTTGGGTTGCATGTGTTGCTGCCATCGCCGCCGACATCAAGTGCACAGGAGTTGTGGTTGATGAACTCAATGAGCCTATGCCCGGAGCTACAGTATCTGTTCCCGGCACGGCAATCGCCACCTCTACTGACCTTGACGGCAAATTCACCCTTTCAGTGCCGTCAAACACAAAAACAATCAAAATCACATTTATCGGCTACAAGACCGTGGAGAAAGCCCCTGCTGCAGACATGGGCACAATCCAGATGGATGTAGAAGCAAAGACCCTTGCCGATGTGGTTGTAACCCAGTCTATCGGTAAGACCCGTGAGACACCGGTTGCAATGTCATCCATCTCATCGGATGCTATTGACTACAAAATCGGCAACCAGGAGCTGATGGAAGTGCTCAAGACCACTCCGGGTGTCTACACTATCCGCCAGGGTGGCGGTTTCGGTGATGCCGAAACCCGTATGCGTGGATTCAAGAGCGCAAACGTAGCTATGATGGTAAACGGTATTCCCATCAATGACATGGAATGGGGCGGTGTTTACCAGAGCAACTGGGCAGGACTCTCAGATGTAGCCTCAAACATTCAGACCCAGCGCGGTCTCGGTGCCACAATCGTGTCTACCCCCTCTATAGGCGGTACAATCAACATCACCACCCGTACTATCGATGTTAAGCGCGGCGGCAGTGTATGGTACGGAATGGGCAACGACAACATGAACAATTTTGGTGTGAAAGTCTCTACCGGACTTATGGATAATGGGTGGGCTGTAACATTCCTCGGTTCAAGGAAATGGGGCGACGGATATATCCAGGGCACTAATTTCAATGCATATAACTACTTCCTCAACATCTCTAAGCGCCTCAACGACTCCCACCAGCTCAGCTTCACTGCATTCGGAGCGCCTCAGACCCACTTCCAGCGTTCAAGCTACGATGGTCTCACAATCGAAGGCTGGCAGGCTGTTAAAAACTACATGAACGGCGAAAGCATGTACCGCTATAACCCTACTTTCGGTTACGACAAAAACGGTCAGCAGCGCAGCTCAAACTACAATGTTTACCACAAACCGCAGCTTGCACTCGCCCACACATGGCAGATTGACTACACACAGAGCCTATCTACATCTGTTTATGCCTCTATAGCAAGAGGCTACGGTCTTAAAGGCTACGGCAGGAACGGATACAGCAGTGATTGGTACGGAGCATCAAATGGAGTACTCAACATGAAATTCCGCGCTGCGGACGGCACATTTGACTACGCAGCCATCCAGGAAATGAATGCCGCTTCAACCACTGGGTCAAACATGGTTATGGCACGCCAGAACAACAACCACGAATGGTACGGGCTCGTGTCATCCTACAAAAAACGCCTTGACTTCAAGAACGGAAACCGTCTCAACATCATCGGTGGTATTGACCTCCGCTACTACATCGGTCACCACATCAACAAAATCTGTGACCTCTACGACGGAGCATACTATCTTGACGACTCTAACCGCAAAAATGTCAAGGCCGCAAACAGCAACCTCGCAGGAAACAACGAATGGATTTACGCAAAGCTCGGTGTTGGCGATGTCATTGCAAGAAACTATGACGGCTACACTGTGCAGGAAGGTGCATACGCGCAGGGCGAGTACACAATGCTCGGAGGCAAACTCAACTTTGTACTCTCTGGAGCGCTGAACAACAACACCTACTGGCGCCGTGACTTCTTCTACTACGACAAAGCCCATGAACGTTCAAAAACCATGAATTTCATCGGCGGCACAATCAAAGGAGGTGTCAACTACAACATCGACCGACACAACAACGTCTTCTTCAACACCGGCTATATCTCACGTGCTCCTTTCTTCAGCGGCGGCGTGTTCCTCAACTCGAACTACTCAAACGTTACAAACCCCAATGCAGTGAACGAAAAAGTTTACTCTGCTGAGGTTGGTTACGGATTCTCCGCACAGAAACTCGCCATCACGCTCAATGCCTACTATACAAAATGGATGGACCGCACAATGGCTAAGAGCGGTGACATTGAAACCGGGCAGTATGCCGGCGACCGCTACTACTTCAATATGGAAGGTGTCGATGCGCGCCACATGGGCATAGAAGTAAACTTCAAATACATCCCTGTGCGTTGGTTTGAGGTTGACGGAATGTTCTCCCTCGGCGACTGGCAGTGGGACAGCAACGCAACCGGCTACTTCTACAACCAGGACGGGCAGCCGTTGAAAACAGTTACCGGTGAAGTTGCTTCCGGCATCCTTGCAGAAGACCACCTGAGCGCGACCCTCAACCAGAAAGGTGTGAAAGTTGGCGGCTCAGCACAGACAACTGCGGCTCTCGGAGCAACATTCAAACCCTTCAAAGGCTTCCGCATCGGTGCTGACTGGACTGTGGCAGCACGCAACTATTCCGACCTCAACATCACTGTAAGCTCACTCCAGAACGGCAAGGAAATTTCAGCAGGAGACCCCTGGAGAATTCCATGGGGCAACACTCTCGACCTCTTTGCCAGCTACAACTTCAACATCGGAGGCTTAAATGCCACTATCTATGGTAACGTCAACAACCTTGCGAACTACAACTACATCACACAGGCTTACACACCTGTTTCCACTGTTGGCACATGGGAAAACGCTTACCAGACATTCTACTCATTCGGTCGCACATTCTCTATTAGAATGAGAGTTAATTTCTAACCATATCCGCATATCACAGCAATGAAACACTATATTTACAACGCTCTTGCAGCATGTGGATGCATCGCCGCCTTTACAGCTTGCGATGAAAATTCATGNAACGACAACGANCNGAAAGGCTTTGAANTGCCGGAAGTNACAGACGTTAAGACTGTCGAGTACACGCTCACAGAGACTGACTACTCAACTATCGCTTCAAATTCCGCAAACAAAACGCTCGCCGGAGACAACCAGGCGGCTCTCAAAGCCGTGGGCACAAAGTTCTGCTTCAGCGAGCAGATTCCCGCTAAGGATTATGCCCCCGCATTCCTTGCATCAACATCATTCCCCTACTTCACACTTGACAACGGTTCATACGTCAAGCTTACATACCGCACATCAGTTGCCCTCCCTGAGGAAATTAACGCTATCGAGGCTGGGCAACTGTACACTGTTAGCGACAACAACTATCAGGAAGTGTGGGGAAGCGAAAACGACTATATCCCCGCTTTCGCACCGTCCCACAAGCCCGCTTCTGAGATTCCCGCCATCCTTGCGGCTAAATATCCAGACGCGGTTGCTGGAGAGTATGTGCTCGTGACATATAAGGAAGCGGATACCGACCCGGTATTCAACGCACCAGAAGAACCGGTGACACCCGGATTCACTATGTCAAATGTTATCGGNACTCTCAAACTCGNNGACAATTGCACTATCAACGNCGTCGTAATGGGACTCTGCACACAAGGCTTNATGCTCNCTGACCAGTCCGGCACAATATTCGTTTACTGCGGCAGCAGCTTTGGCTCCAATGGATTCGGAAATCTTAAAGTTGGCGACCAGATTGTACTTGACGGCACAGTCGGAGCATACAACAAAGGCTTCCAGATTGCAAACGGGGCGACTTGGGAAGTTCAGGGCAATCAGGAACCCGCTTATCCCGCGGCTACAAAACTCGATGCTGCGAAACTCGCTGAGATCATCGCCCGTACCGACAATGAAATTGCGGTTTACGGCACAATGGATGGTAAAGTTTCAATCACTGAAAGCAAAAATGGCACATTTAATTATAATGTCATCATTGCAGGCTCAGAAAAGGCACAGGGCAGTTTTTACGGCATAACAGACGAGATTAAGAATATGATAACTGACGGAGCAGACATAACTCTGACCGGCTACCTCATTAATGTGGCGAGCGGTAAGTTCTGCAATATGGTTGTCACCTCTGTCAAGACAAACACTGCAGCATCGGCATTGTCGCTCAGCCGCGCTGTTGANGTTGCGTCAGTTTCAAAAACNGCCCTTTACACATTCAATGGCAGCAAANGGGTTGCTGAATCANACGCTGTTNCACTCGGTCACGAGGACTACCAGGCTATGGGTCAGCGCTACGACAACCTCTCCGGAGAGTCACCCGAACAGTTCCTGCCGGCATTCCTTAAACAGAAATTCCCCTATGCGGTTGCCGAGGATGCTAAGTTCGTTACATATCTGTACTATAACGCCGACAAAAAGACTGTCATCCGTTGCGACCAGTACATTTATAATGGCACTGAGTGGACGTTCAACAATGGAATCATAACTGAATCTTCACAGTTCGTCAAGACTCAAGGCAAGTGGATGTATGATCCCAACGTCACCATCACTCTTCCCGCCGGCAAGGGCATAGAAATCAGCACACTATACTACCAGACCTGTGTTGACTGGGTAAAAGACAATATTGACAAACCCACCGGAGCCACTTATGTGACATCATACGGCAATAACGAGTACTACTCAGGCACATCGGCTTATCAGGGCAACGTTGACCTCCGTGCAAGCTCGGCAAGGGCACAGTACGCTGCTGGCTACGAAGGCATGACCGATGCACAGATAGTTGATGCAATGAAATCAAGGTTTGAAAAAGAGACCATGCCCGCTGCGCTGGCAATTCTCCATGCTGATGCCGACCTGATTCCTGGAGTTGACGTACTCTACACCATCAACTTCTCCGCCTATGACGGCGCTACAACCAAAGCATACACTATCGTCTACAAACTCATTGCTAAAGGCAAATTTGAATTTGTTGAATGTGACTGGTAAAAGCTGAACNTTACNGATCCCCTCTCACAGCCGCGCGCCTGCAATTGCAGGTGCGCGGCTTCCTTTTCCACTTTCATATAATTTTGCATCCTGTTCAGATCCGTAGAGTATATCGCTAAAACCCAAGCAAGCGCATAGCTCTCAGTGTGGGAATTAGGGCAAATCAAAAAATGAGTGCCGGAGAGGAGATTCCATCCTGCCTACGCCCACATAAATAGTTAAAATTCCATAAAAAATGGGGGGGGGGTGATTTTTCTTGTAACCAAATGCTACTTTTACGTATCTAAATAATATAGTTATCACATAAAAAATTGCATTTATGGTAAAAATCAAATCCCTGCTGGCAACGGTGCTTCTGTTTGCTTGCACTGCCGTATCTCAGGCACAGACCTACAAAGTAGAGGGCGCTGTCACTGATTCTCTCGGCAATCCCGAATCATTTGTCACTGTCCGGATTTTCCAGATGCCCGACTCGGTCAAACCGGTTGCCGTCGTTGCCGCATCCGAAGATGGAAAATTCTCTAAGGAACTCAAATCCTCCGGCAGCTATCTTGCCACGGTGGCAAGCGTAGGCAAAAAAGGTACAATCGCATCATTTACGCTCACTCCGGAGAAACCTGTCGCGACTCTCGGGATAGTGCTTAACGACGCCAACGAACTCGGCGAAGTGCTGGTTGAGGCAAACAAGCCTCTTATCTCACGCGAAATCGACCGCATCGCCTACGACGTGCAGGCAGACCCCATGTCAAGGAACAATATGCTTGAGGAAACACTGCGTAATGTCCCTCTCGTAAGCGTTGATCCGGACGGCACTATAAAAGTCAAAGGCTCATCCTCCTTCAAGATTTACAAAAACGGGCGTCCAAACAGGGCATTCACTAATAATGCAAAAGAAATATTCAAAAGTCTCCCGGCAAGCATGATTAAGAAAATTGAGGTCATAACCGATCCGGGAGCACGNGANGANGCNGAAGGTGTNGGCATGATTCTCAACATCATCACCATGGAAAACACTATTATCAAAGGAGTGATAGGCTCAGTAGGCTTATATTATAGGACGAGTTCCAATGCACCTAACCCTAATGTATGGCTTACTACGCAGATAGACAAAGTGAACATATCTGCAAATGCCAGCTTCTCTACATATCCCAGCAGGAGCAACCACCAGATCCATACCACTGAGCGCACATTTGACAATTCCGACAATCACACCGCCGAGCAAACCGAGCAGAGGATTTCAACTACAGGCACCAGCCTTGGACTTGAAGCAAGCTACGACATCAACCCGCTCAACCTTATCACAGCGGAGTTTTCTGCATATATTTCAAATAAAAAAACAAAGCAATGGTTTGATTTCGGGCTTTTTGAACCGGACAACGATCTTATATACAGCTATTCTGCAGATGGGCTCATAAAGCCGGATAGGACTCACTGGCTTGGAGGTGCTGTAAACTACCAGCACTTGACCCAGCGCGAGGGTGAAAAAATAATCCTNTCATATCTCGTGTCAGGAAACGGACGGAACTACACATGGCTAAACGATTATGAAAACATTAAAGGTAATATGCCTTATAACTACACCGGAGTCCACACCACCTCCGATGCAACTTTTCTTGAACAAACCGTCCAGTTAGATTGGACACGTCCTCTCGCAAAAGGGCATATCCTTGACATTGGCGCAAAATATATTTACCGCGACAACAACAGCAAGGCAGACCAGGATTACGTTGGCACACCGAACCGTGTGCACACNGANTTCACACANACNACNCAGGTNGGAGCNGCTTACTTTGACTACCGCGCAGATTTGGGCAAAATCGGCTTTAGGGCGGGACTCCGATACGAGTTTGCGCGCCTTGAAGCCGAGTTCAACGACAATTCACAACCCGGATTCCACTCAAACCTCAGCGACTGGGTACCGAATGCCGCATTTGGCTACATGATTAACCAGTCAAACTCCATGAGGATATCTTACAGCACATACATCAACCGTCCCGGCATTAATTACCTCAATCCTATGGTCAACCGCTCCCCTCAGTCAATATCTTATGGCAATCCCGACCTCGGAAGCGTGCGAAACCAGTCAGTGAACTTCAACTACAGCTATTTCACCCGCAAATTCAGCCTTGACATGAATTTCGGCTATTCATTCGCTCATAATGCCATCATTGACATTAAGGGATTGGACGGAGATGTGCTTGTCAACACATTCGCAAATGGCGGCAGGAATAAATCGTACTCCGGAAACATATATATGCAATGGCAGATGACAAAGAAAACCACCCTCATGCTCAATGGAGGAACCGGATACTCCGAATATGCCAACCCGTATCCCGGAAAAGACATCTTCGGCAACAACATCGAAGGCTATAGTGCAAATGGATGGAGCACAAACCTTTACTTCCGCCTGTCGCAGCGCCTGCCTTGGTCAGTAAACTTGTCCGCCTATGCATCATATTACTCCGGCAGCCCTGGGCTTTACAGTATTTTCAAAGCGGTTGGAGCCTCCAGAATCGGGCATGGGCTTTCTCTGCAAAAGTCCCTTCTCAAGGAAAACCGTCTTTCCATGCAGCTTTCAATCAGCAACCCATTCGGACCGACAAGGTCTAAATACTCATCCTACATGATTAATGTGCCATACCACAGCCACTCCTACTCTCTCACCTCTAACAATCGCTCCGTTTCATTAAGTGTTTCGTATCGTTTCGGCAAACTCAATGCACAGGTCAAGAGAGTTCGTCGCGTTTCAAACAACGACCTCATCGGCGGACCATCAAGATAAACGCCGTAACAACCGTTACCCCACTGCCGCGCACTCGCATTTGCCTGTGCGCGGCGTTTTTTGCCATATCATATTGAATATCGGTTTTTTTGTGTATTTTTGCGGCAACATGAAACTTATCGAACTGAATATTGATAAAATCATCGCCCTGTGCCAGAAGTACAGGGTTGCAAAACTATGGGTCTTCGGTTCAATACTCACGCCCCGTTTTAATGACAGCAGTGATGTTGACTTTTCTGTGGATTTTGATTCTGACGCAATCAAACAGGAAGGAAGAGACTGGGCTGACACTTTTTTTGACTTTATGCATGAGCTGGAAGCTGTGATAGGGCGGAAAGTAGATTTGGTCTGCGATGACTCTGTTAAAAATCCATACTTCCGCAAGCAACTGAATTCCACTAAAAAACTCATATATGGATGAAAGAATCCCATCTGGAGATACATAAGTCATACATCCCCGCTGCCGCGCACTCGCATTTGCCTGTGCGCGGCGTTTTTATTAACTTTGCATCATGGCTCGACTACTTGCAATCGACTATGGCAGACGGCGCTGCGGCATTGCCGTCACAGACCCCATGCGCATTGTCGCTACAGGGCTACCTACTGTCGCTACTTCACAGCTTGTCCAGTTTGTGAAGCAGTATGTTACAGCACAAACAGTTGATGCAATTATTGTCGGGCACCCTAAGGACATGCACGGCAATGATTCCGAATCCATGCGCTATATCCGTCCGGGTATCGACCGCTTGCGAAAAGAGTTGCCGGCAATTGAAATCATCTTCTGGGACGAGCGTTTCACATCTGTACTTGCGCATAAAGGGATGATTGACTCCGGCATGAAGAAAATGCAACGTCGCCAGAAAGGCATANCNGATGAAANGGNGGNGGTTATTATTTTGAACAGCTATCTTNAAAGCAGAAAATANANCGAATNATGAAGTNACCCGTNNANCTGTNCGGACACCCCGTACTTAGAAACAAATGCAAAGATGTCACACCGGATTATCCCGAGCTGAAAAAGCTCCTCGATGATATGTTTGAAACAATGTATGCATCAGACGGTGTCGGGCTCGCTGCACCCCAGATTGGGCGCAACGACCGCATTGTTGTTATTGACGCATCACCTGTGGCGGAACAGTTTCCTGAATGTGAAGGCAGGAAACTTACACTTATCAACCCCGAAATCGAGGTGCTTGACGGAGACAGCATAACTCGCTCCGAAGGTTGCCTGAGCGTGCCTGGGCTAAGTGAGAATGTCAGCCGTGTTGAAAACATACGCCTCAAATGGNTTGATGAAAATTTCACTCCACGCGAGGAAATAATCACCGGATTTCTGGCACGAATCGTGCAGCATGAGTGCGACCACCTTGACGGAACCCTTTACATTGACCGCATCTCACCTATCCGCAAGCAGCTCATCAAAGGAAAACTCAACAGCATCCTTAACGGGCGCACACCATGCGACTATCCTGTGCGCTACGCTCCTAAAAAAATCAGATAATTACAGCAGACAATAGTATATTATGGCAGACGACAAGAAAATCATCTTCTCGATGGTGGGGGTAAGCAAGACATACCCTCCCCAGAAACAGGTTCTCAAAAACATCTACCTCTCATTCTTTTATGGTGCCAAAATTGGCATCATCGGTCTTAACGGCTCTGGTAAATCANCGCTTCTTAAAATAATCGCGGGTATCGACAANAGNTATCAGGGNGNAGNAGTGTTCTCCCCCGGCTATACTGTGGGNTATCTGGAGCNNGAGCCTCAACTCGACCCGAACAAGACAGTTATTGAAGTTGTGCGCGAAGGTGTGCAGCCTGTCATGGACCTGCTTGCTGAATTTGACAAGGTAAATGAAAGTTTTGCTGACCCTGACGTGCTTGAAGATCCTGACAAGATGGACGCGCTGATCGCACGCCAGGCTGAACTTCAGGATGCACTTGACGCCGCTGACGCATGGAATATCGACAGCAAGCTTGAGCGCGCGATGAATGCACTCCTGTGCCAGCCGGATGACCAGCATGTGTCAACCCTTCACATGCTCCTGCGCCCTTAAGGTCCCGGCCACATCCTCC
>WFLX010063026.1_pt1 | contig 13450 bp, 6 predicted proteins | sample 4967041 | NCBI WGS metagenome assembly WFLX01 (sample SAMN12857096, study PRJNA449069) | gut metagenome | isolation source: stool from male and female vole | host: Microtus ochrogaster | place: USA:Florida | collected 2017
AAAAAAGTGCCAAATAAAATCGAAAAAACCGGATGGAAATCATCGAAAGGTGAGAATGTAAATGCTCCAGTATTCTCATGCCTGCCAATGACGATGGAATGCCGCGTCAAGGAGAAGCTTTTTGAGTCAGAAACTGGTTTCTACTTAATCGGAGAAATAGTAAATATCGTGTGCGATGAAGCATATCTGGCAGAAGATGGAAACCCGACGTAGAGAAGATGAAGCTCATCACATTTGATCCTATCCACAATGGCTATATTGCTCTTGGCGAGAAAGTAGGCAATGCCTTCCATGATGGGACGGCTTTGAAATAAAGAATTTACAAAGAAAAATGAAAAGCGCAGAATCAATCTGCGCTTTTTTATTGATTTTTATAAACTAACCTCGATTTACTTGACAAGCATACCGGATGCCACTGAATTTGCTACTTCATCTCCCTTTGTAGCACGGATAATGGCAATAGCAAATGGCAAAGTAGTGCCAGGACCTTCGGATGTGATTAGGTTTGGTTGTTCCACTACTACTTGCTCTACGTACTCTCCACCATTATCGTTGATGGCATTCCCAAGGCCTGGATAGCAGGTGGCTTTCTTACCTTTGAGCACACCAAGCGGAGCAAGCACTACTGCAGGTCCGGCGCAAATTGAAGCTATTCGACCATTTTTGTTATAATGAGCAAGGATTTTTTCCTTTACTGCATCATTGGCATAAAGATTTTGTGCTCCCGGATCTCCACCCGGAATGATAAGCCAATCGGCTTCATCGGTATTTACATCCGATATAAGAGAATCGGCTACCATTGTCTGTCCGGTTGCCCCCTTGATCTGAAGATTATCGGAAACTGCTACTGTCACGACAGGAATCTCAGCCCTACGGAGGGCATCAACGGTGGCGGTTGCTTCTACTTCCTCTACTCCTGGTGCGAGGAAGATATAAGATGTCTGTGCTTTCATAAATACTGTTCCTAAGATTACGGAAAGTGCAACCATTGCACTTCTTAAAATAGATTTTGACATAATAATATATTTTATTTTCGCAAACTCAAATAAAGGGTTATAGGGTTATGAGATTATGGGGTTATGAATTAACCTTACCTTTAATTGAATCCACAGATATATAACGATTGAGAATTGAAGATGGTTTGAAAAATAAAAATTTATAAACTTTATGACCCCTTTCTAACGTTTTATTATATTATGACCGATTTGATGACTCCGGAGCAGCGCCATAGATGCATGGCGGCTATTAAGGGGAAAGATACAAAGCCTGAGATATTAGTCAGGAAATATCTTTTCTCCAGAGGTCTGCGCTATCGCGTCAACGTCAGGAAGCTGCCTGGTTCGCCAGACATAGTGCTCAAGAAATATGGAATAGTGATATTTATCGACGGATGCTTCTGGCACGGACATAAAGATTGCAAGTATTATCGGCTTCCGACAACAAATGAAGATTTCTGGAAAGCAAAAATTGCCAGGAATATCGCCAGAGACTATGTCAACAATGTAGATCTTGAACTTGCAGGCTGGAAAGTGATACGCATATGGGAATGCGATATAAAGACCAAGGCGAAACGAGAAGAAACCTTACAGAATCTTTATTCACAAATTATTTCTACCCTACCCCAATCAAAGCCTAAGAAGATAAAATCGAAAAAATCGAAATTCTACGATGATTTTCCCGACGATTTTAATGTCGCAGCCGAACCGGAGGAAGATTATTAACATTTGTTGTGACAATAGATTCCAATTTTTTCAGAAATTTTAACTAACTTTGCATATTGACCAAATCTGATGAGGAGCAAACGTTCGCAATGGAAGATATGATGAAAGTTAAAATAGAAGCAAACTACCTGAAGACATCCAATTATTCTCTATATCACAATAGAATTCCTGTATGCCAATCTGTAGAGATTACAAATATCACTGACCAGCCACTTGCAGAAGTGATAGTGAAGTGTGAAGGGGAATATATATCAGATNCNGAGTGCCAGCCAATTGCAAGGATCAATCCGGGAGAAACCGTAAGAATTGCTCCCTTCGACCTNAACCCNGACNCTNCACAACTTTCATCTATCACGGAGAGAGCAGTCACAAATTTCAAACTTACTGCTTCAAGCAACAATGAGATAATCGGAGCAGCATCATTTGAAATCGAACTGATGCCATATGATCATTGGACCGGCACCAGCATCCTTCCTCAGACCATAGCTTCTTTCATCACTCCCAATCACCCTGCCATCAACTCTCTGATATTGAAAAGTGCAGAGATNTTAAAGGACCTTACAGGATCTTCTTCCTTCAAAGGATATCAGACTGGAGATACTGCCGACGTACGCCTTCAGATCGCTGCAATCTTTGCTTCCATTCATGAGATGGGCATCGTATATAGAGGCATGCCTGCAAGTTACGAAGAAATTGGGCAACGAATTTCAATGCCCGACCAAGTGATAGCCTCCAAAATTGGGAATTGCATAGAACTAACATTGCTTATGGCCTCAGTGCTTGAGGCAGTAGGCATCAATACACTCATCGTCTTCCAGAAAGGGCACGCATATCTTGGAGTTTGGCTTGTCGACGATTGCTTTTCATGCAGCGTATCAGATGATCCTGCATTCATAGAGAAAAGCTGCTCAAGAGGAATTGGAGAGATGCTTGTGATCGAATGCACACAGGCAGCGCAAGAAAATGCATCGTTTGAAGAGGCTGTGCGCATAGCAGAGCATAATCTTGCCGACCACAGTCAGTTTGAGCTCTTTGTCGATATAAAGAGAAGCAGACTGGAGAAAATACTGCCTCTACCCACCAGAATTGAGATTGGAAACTCCTGGAAATTCGATACGGATGGAATCTCTCACGATTCATGCAATCTCAATGTGAAGGAGCATGATCGCTTCGACCTCAGCCAACTCCCTACAAAAGGAAAGACACTGACAAAATTTGATATTTGGGAACGCAAACTTCTCGACTTCTCACTCCGCAACACCCTTCTCAACCTTTCATTAAGAAGGAGAGCAGTGCAATTTATATCGTTTGACATCAACAGAATAGAAGACAAACTTCAAGATGGCAACGAATACCGAATCACCTCAAAGCCCAACATAGAGCTTCAATTTGGCTCTTCCAATCTTCTTATTCGCTCAAAGATACATGAAGAATTGCATGAATTGATATCAAATGATATCGAACATCAGATTCTACATACATTTCTTCCAGAGTCAGACACTAAATATGTGCTCAAGAATATATATCGAGCTTCCAGAAATGCCATAGAAGAGAGCGGCGCCAACTCTCTCTATCTTGCGATCGGCACTCTGCGATGGTTTGAGACGGAGCATAGCACTCTGCCTCGCTATGCCCCAATCCTGCTGCTACCGGTAGAAATGGTCTATAAAAAAGGAAATTTCTACATCCGCACCCGCGACGAAGAAATCACTCTGAATATTACACTCATGGAATTTCTTCGCCAGAATTTCGATATCAATATCAGCGGACTGAATCCGTTGCCTTTGGATACGAGTGGAGTAGACGTGCCGCTTATTTTTGCAATCATTCGAGATGCTCTAAAGGAGCAAAAACGATGGGATGTGGAGGAGGAATGCCTCCTTGGTATTTTTTCATTCAGCAAATTCTTAATGTGGAATGACATTCACAATCATCGGAAAGAACTTGCAGAAAACGATATCATCAGCAGTCTGGTAGCCAACAGCCTGACATGGAGTCCTTCTAAATCGGCTCCCGACCTCAGGGACATAGACAAAAAAGTATCACCTGCAGAAATAGCCCTTCCAGTCGATGTGGACTCATCGCAAATGGCTGCAGTTTTAGAAGGAGGAGAAGGACATTCTTTCATTCTGTATGGACCTCCGGGCACTGGCAAATCGCAGACCATTACCAATCTAATTGCCAACGCTCTATATCACGGAAAAAGAGTGCTATTCGTGGCCGAAAAGATGGCAGCGCTAAGCGTAGTGCAAAGCCGATTGGAAAAGATAGGGCTTGATCCCTTTTGTCTTGAGCTTCATTCCAATAAGTCTTCAAAGCGGCATGTGCTGCAGCAACTTGAGAAGGCTCTCAAGGTGGTGCATATCGTTGCGCCTGCCGCATATGCCACTAAAGCTGACAAGATATTAGAAAAGAGGAAAGAACTTCTCGCTTATATCGAAGCTCTTCACACTCCTGATGCTTCCGACGGGCTCTCCCTTTATGATTGCATCATACGCTCGGAATCCATAAAAGAAGCTCCTCTTGCAGGCTTTTCATGCAGCAGCGAGTTAGACACATTCATTTCAAAGGAAGGAATCGAAGGGATTGAAGAGATGTTAGGAAGCCGATTGCTTACTGTGCTCAGTATAGTTGGCAATCCTTCAAGCCATCCGTTGAAAGGCCTGAAGGTAGACCGGAACATGCTGATGGATTTTGAAAAGACTGCTGCTGATATGCGGTCTGACTCGAAGATGCTTGAAGAGTATCAAGCCGAATTGCAAACGCTTAACGATGCCAAAACACTTCGGGGAAAAATATTGCGCGACAACAACGAGGCAATTTTTGAAGAGGATCCTGAAATGCTCAGGCAGGAATGGAGAAAGGCCCGGGCGAAATGGTGGATACCACGCTTCTTCGCAAAACGAAATTTTCTCAACAAACTAAGAGAATATAATGAGTTGCTGACACAAGAAGAGATAGCCGACCTGATAGAAGACCTGATTTCATACCGGCAAAAGCACTCAAGAATCGAAGCACTCAATAAGATCATCCAAGAGCGTTTTCATCGCCCAATGGCTATGGATGAAGTGGCTGATTCTTCCTATCTTGCAGGGAAAGCACAACTGCTGACGAAATGGGCAGAGCACTCTACAGAGATGCGCGACTGGCTTCACTGGACCGAATTAAGCGAGACGCTGAGAGAGCATGGCATGGGATGTGTGGTAGAGGCTATAGAGACCACTGACATCGCTCCGGAGGCTATAAAAGATGCATTCTTAAAGGCTGTTTTCATTTATAAAATCACGATGAAAATAGCAAATTCTCCTATGCTTGTGGCATTCGAAGGGATGCTGTTTGATGAAAAGATAGTAGCTTACAGAAAACTGACCGAAGAATTTCAGACACTTACACGCAAGGAACTCTATGCCAGGCTTGCCGCACGGGTGCCACGAATGGCCGACAATGCAAATACCGGAAATGGAAGCGAAATAGGACTTCTTAACCGCAACATCAGCAATGGAGGACGCGGAGTATCACTGCGCGACCTATTTGACCAGCTTCCTACCCTCTTGCCCCGCTTATGCCCTTGCATGCTGATGAGCCCAATGAGCGTAGCGCAATATATCGACCTGAATGCCGACAAATTTGACCTTGTGGTTTTCGACGAAGCCTCCCAGATGCCCACAAGCGAATCGGTAGGAGCAATAGCACGAGGGAAAGCTTTGATAGTGGTAGGCGACCCCAAGCAAATGCCTCCTACAAGCTTCTTTTCTTCGACAAATGTAGATATCGAAGAAGCCTCGATCGACGATNTGGAGAGCATTTTGGAAGACTGCCGNACCCTCGACATGCCTTCCCTTCAACTATCATGGCACTACAGNNNCCGACATGAGAGCCTAATTGCTTTCTCCAACAATGAATATTATGATGGATCGCTCATCACTTTCCCATCTGTCGACGACAAAGACACTAAAGTGCACCACATAAGAGTGGCAAATGGATATTACGAGAAAGGTGGAAGAAGATGCAATCAGGCAGAGGCAGAAGCTATTGTAGATGAAATCGAACGCCGACTTAAAAATGACGAGCTTAGGAAGCAAAGCATTGGAGTGATCGCTTTCAGTGTCATGCAGCAAGGGCTTATCGAAGACCTCCTTCAAGATCGGCTGGAGCAAGATAAAGATCTCGCTGAGGCAGCCTCTGAAATGCATGAGCCCATATTTGTAAAAAATCTCGAAAATGTGCAAGGAGATGAGCGCGACATCATATTCTTCTCAATCGGGTATGGACCCGACAAAGATGGGAAGGTATCAATGAATTTCGGTCCACTCAACAATGCAGGGGGCGAAAGGAGGCTCAATGTGGCAGTCAGCAGAGCACGCCAGGCAATGTATGTGTTTTCTACTCTCAAATCTTCAGATATCGACCTTCGAAGATCTAAAGCCAAAGGAGTGGAAGGTCTGAAGCATTTTCTGGAATATGCAGAATCGAAAGACCTCCCTATCTCTTCACAGACCATAGGCATTCACTCTTATTCAGTGATCGCTGAGTCAATTGCAGAGGAATTAAGGAAACTTGGATATGTAGTAGCCACTAATGTGGGGCGTTCGCAGTTTCGTGTAGATGTGGCGGTAGAGCAAAAGGAAAATCCCGGAAAATTCGCCTTAGGAATTCTCCTTGATGGTGAGAATTATAGAGACACTCACACTACGAGGGATCGCGAAGTAGTGCAGCCGTCAGTGCTTAAAGGTCTTAATTGGAAAGTGATGAGANTGNGGAGTNTAGATTGGCNNTNCAATAGAAAGCGCGTGATAGANCNTATAATCAAAAAGCTTTCNGAAAAAAGTGAGGTCTCTCTTGATAAATCTGCACCGAAAACTTTCGACATCTCAAATGAAGAAATAGAGGAAAAGCAGACGAAGGCAATCAGATATACGCATTTTGAGATAAGCACCGATGAAGCCAACTCAATGTCGGATCTTATATTGATGCAAAATATTGTGGCTACCGAGCAGCCTATCACATTCTTTCATTTATGCAGAAGAGTGACCGCTCTGCGCCAACTTGCTCGCATCACCCCTTCACTTCAAAAAATGTTGGGAGCTCACCTTAAACACTTCTATAATGATGGTAACGGAGCTCTATGGATAGACCAATCTGTGTGCGATGCTTACGACTCTTATCGGCCTAATTCGGGAAGAGACGTCACAGAAATACCAGAAAAGGAAATAATCAATGCAATATCTGAAACTCTAAGTGAGCAAGTGGCACTGAATGAAGACGATCTGACCATGATAGCATCAAAGAAGATGGGATTCACCCGCAGGGGGACGAATGTGGATGCTGCTTTCAAAAAGGCCCTGAATTCAATGAAGAATTCAGGGAAAGTAGAATCAATAGGAGATAATTATAGACTTAAATCGTAATATTATATGGAGATTAGAAGAGCTGAAAAAAAAGATATCAAGGGAATCATGAGATTGCTTAGGCAGGTGAATGACATACACGCTGAAGGGCGTCCTGACATCTTTATCAAGGGACTGACAAAATATGATGAAGAAGGATTGAGTAAAATACTGAGCGACCCGCAGACTCCAGTATTTGCCGCCATCGACAATGATGGGGATTTAGCTGGCTACTGCTTCTGCATTGTAGAAGACCACTCCGGATATGAGAACCTACGCCCAATCAAAACCTTATATATTGATGATCTTTGCGTAGATGAGAGGCAGCGTGGCAACCATGTAGGCCAACATCTCTTTGCATATGTGAAGACGTATGCAAAAGACAATGGCTTCTATAACTTGACTCTGAATGTGTGGAGTTGCAATCCTGGGGCTCACAAATTTTATGANGCNATGGGNATGANTCCTATGAAAACCGTCATGGAAAGCATACTTTAAGAGTCAAGAGTTAAGAGTCAAGAGTCAAGGGTTAAGGGTCAAGGAAATATTTAAATCTAACCATAAAACACAACACTACACTAACATGATAAGAATTCTCTTAGTTGCAATCGGATTGCTGCTTATAGCGCCACCTTCGATTGCAAAAAAGGCTAAAAGTCCGGTATCTTTCGATGCCTATCAATGGGACTTTGGCACTCTGGACCCACAACAAGGGACCGTCTGCCACACTTTCACAATGAAAAACACTTCCAATAAGCCTCTGAAAATTGGCAAGGCAATTCCAAGCTGCGAATGCATCAATGCCTTTTATTCTTCTGAGGAGGTGTCTCCCGGTGAAGAAATCAAAGTTATGGTGTCGCTCTCCCCTACCACCTCATCGGGTAAGAGCTATCGTAGCGTAGAACTCTTAGATTCAGAAGGAAACACTCTCGGGGCTCTATCTTTAGAAGCAAACATTGATGAGAGCAACTCTCCTGACTCTCAATGGAAATACCCTTTCCTCAATCCAAATCTCTCAAATGAAGAAAGGACTGAAAATCTCATATCTCTTCTTACACCAGAAGAAAAGGTAGGATTGATGATGAATAAGTCGGTATCTGTGGATCGCCTGGGAATTCCCTCATACAACTGGTGGAGCGAAGCATGCCATGGGGTGCGACAAGATGGATATACAGTCTTTCCTCAACCAATCGGTATGGCNGCAGCATTCAACGATCAGCTTGTCTATGATGTATTCTCCGCAGTATCAGATGAAGCACGCGCCAACTGGAACCGTTCTGACCATAATGTATTCAATGTCCCAATGGGAGTGATATACTATCCGGGCAATCCTGAGTTGACATTCTGGTGTCCGAACGTAAATATTTTCCGCGACCCNCGATGGGGACGTGGACAGGAAACTTGTGGAGAAGATCCATACCTAAATGCTGTGCTGGGAGTGCAAACTGTGTTGGGAATGCAAGGCAATGACGACCGATATTTCAAAACGCATGCATGCGCAAAGCACTATGCTGTTCATAGCGGNCCAGAACCACTTCGACACACCTACAATGCCTCCGTGTCTCAAAGAGACCTTTGGGAAACTTATCTCCCAGCCTTCAAAGCTCTCGTGAAAAAAGGCAACGTAAGGGAAGTGATGTGCGCCTACAATCGCTATGAGGGAACGCCCTGCTGCAGCAGCGACCGCCTTCTCATCGACATTCTCCGCAGAAAATGGGGATATGATGCAATTGTGCTGACCGATTGCGATGCAATCAACAATTACTTCACAAAAGGACAACATGAGACACATCCCGATGCACTTTCAGCTTCTGTGGATGCAGTCTTGAATGGCACAGACCTTGAATGCGGAAAAGTATTTATGGCGCTTACAGAAGCCCTCGAAAAAGGAATTATTCAAGAATCAACCCTCGACACACATCTCCGCAAGACACTCCGTGGACGCTTCGAACTCGGAATGTTCGACCCTGCAGAAATGCTCCCGTGGACTAACCTTACACCAGAGACAATCAGCAGCGAATCGTTTGATCAGCTCGCCACACAAGCAGCAAGAGAATCAATGGTGCTTCTGAAAAACAATGGCATTCTTCCACTCGCCAAGAATCTTAAGAAGATTGCAGTGATAGGTCCGAATGCCGATGACACTGAACTACTGAATGGAAACTATGGAGGAACACCTACTAAAGAACACACCCGTTCACTACTTGAAGGAATCAGCAACGCCGTTCCTAACAGCCATGTTTTCTACAAAAAAGCATGTGAACTTGATGATGAGTTTGAGACAATTCATCTTCTTGGTGATTTCAATGAAGGCAAAGGTGTGAAAGTAGAGTTTTTCAATAATAATGCCCTCAGTGGCGAGCCTGATAAAATAGAATATCACGATGAGTTGAACTTCAGCACTTTCGGCGCATGGGGTTTTGCTGAAGGGATAAGCAAAGACACACTCTCGGTCAGAGTATCTGGAACTTACAAAGCTCCTTTCACGGGAGAGATGAAGTATACCCTGACCACTGANAATGGNTATATTCTGAAAGTTAATAGTGAAGTGGTAGAAGAAGCCCAACCGGGTGGGCGCCGAGGGGGCTTTGGATTCGGTAGAAAACCTGAATATAAGTCATTCCCGGTGAAAGAAGGGGAAACTTATAACGTTGAAATCGAATATCAACATGGCAATGGCAACTTTGCACTTCTTCGAGGAGACATTTGCGAGCGCAAGCCTTTTGAGTTCGATGCTCTTGCAGAGGAGATGAATGACATGGATGCCATTATCATCATCGGTGGAATTTCAGCCCGCATGGAAGGTGAAGGTGGCGACAAAGCTGATATTGAGTTGCCAAAGGTTCAGCAACAATTGGTAAAAGCCATGCACTCCACCGGAAAGCCGATAATCTTTGTCAACTGTTCCGGTTCGGCAATTGCATTTGGAAGCATAGAAGATGATTATGATGCTCTTATCCAAGCTTGGTATCCGGGACAAGGAGGTGCCAAGGCATTGGCAGAAGTGATTTTTGGCGACTATAATCCAGGAGGAAAACTTCCAGTCACATTCTATCGCTCCAACGATGACCTTCCAGACTTTCTCGACTATAATATGGACAACCGCACCTACCGATACTTCAAGGGTGAACCGATGTATGCCTTTGGTGAGGGTCTTTCATATACTGATTTTGAGGTGGGTAAAGGAAAGCTTTCGAAAAAATCAATGAAGGCCGAAGATTCTGTGACATTGAGTGTCCCNGTTGCAAATGTCGGAAACCGTGAAGGCACCGAAACGGTACAGGTCTACATTAAGGCTCTCGACTATCCTGAAGCTCCAATCAAATCGCTCAAGGGATTCAAGAAGATTGCCCTCAATGCTGGAGAAAAAGGAAAGGTGGATATCANNTTAGATGGAGAAGCTTTCGAGTATTATGATCCCTCGATCGATGAACTTTCTACTCGCCCGGGAAGATATCAGATTCTGTATGGCAATTCTTCACGCGATAAAGACCTGCAAAGTCTCGATTTCAAGGTGGAATAACGCCCCAGTGACTCTGAAATTTTATGAGATGGGGTCTTAATGAGATGGGGTCTAAATCCAACTTTTACATTTAAAAATGCGTTGTAAAAGGAAAACATTCGAATTATGGCAAAAGAACAACTCTGGGGATATATCGACCGAAATGGTGAATACGTAGTGGAGCCNAAGTTTCATGATGCATGGAATTTTCATGAAGGGCTTGCAGTAGTAAAAGTGGAATGGGCACGCGGATACATTGACAGGGAAGGTAAATTCGTAGTGGAACCAAAATATCAGTATGCCGGACCTTTCCGCGATGGGAAAGCCCGAGTGATGCTCGACGATGTCTGGCAATTTATCGACCATGAAGGGAATCCGATTGGAGAAGCTGAGCCAGTGAAGATGGAAGATGACTCAGTCGAAGAGGAAATGCCCCAACCCACTCTGAAAGGTAAGAAGTTCGGATATGCTGATGCTGATGGAAAGTTTGTCATCAAGCCTTCGTTCATTCAAGCTAAGCCATTTTCTGAGGGGTTAGCTGCAGTATTGGTTAAATTATAATGTAAGATATATTGAAATTGAGGCTCCATGTCAAGCGCATGGAGCCTCAATTATGTGATAAGTAGCTCACAATAATTAAACGACAAATGTTAACCAAGCAGCTGTAAGAGTCTTGATATGATAACTGCGGCTAATCTTGGTCATCTTTGCATTATCATTCAGTCGCTTAGCTCGCTAAGCTCCTTCACTCTGCAGCCAAGCTGCCTCAAGATTATCTCGCATTTATCATATCATTAATTATTGCGAGCTACTTAGCAATATAATATTACTTCTTGGATGGAATCAAGGTGTAAGTCTTCACAATTCCATTATAGTCACACTTAACGACAGCCTGATCACCCGCTGATTTCGGCTGCTGGATATCTATCTTTACATTTTTGTCGGAAATCGCTGAAATTTCAGGGGTCTTATCCGAAAGAAGAGTATAGGCAACATCGTATCGGTCGTAGCCAGTGTATCCATTGTCGTTGGTTGAGCGAGTTGGATTGTCCGGAAGATTCAATGCAACTCCATTGACGGCTATAGTCACTTCAGGAGCAGATTCGTGAACCAATTCGTCACCTTTCTTGCTGAATCCAATTCCATTAAGAACCACTGCGGGGCGTCCAGGGGCTCCTTCAGCTACCAAATAAATCGCATGTTTACCGTCAAGACCATCTACGGCATCAGCAACATCTACCTTATAATTTGTAATCTCGCGAGGAGCACCTGCAGGCACTATGATCTCTCCGATTTTTTTCCCTTTCCAAGTGTCGTTATCATACGGGCCATCAAGCATCACACTGAGCTTCACAGGCCATGGGGTCTGCGGGGTAAGGAAGACATTGAACTCAGTTCCATTTCCGGGTTTTGTTCCTTCAAATGGCTTAAGACCTTTCGTGGCTTTATCAAGCCCACCGAAACCAAAATACTTATAGCCTACAATATCACCACCATTCATATTGACTTTCATATTAGGGTCCCAGATATCCCAAGTGTCTTGCATCGACCCTATGTTGGAGAGATAGCATGCATAGCCGGCATCATAATATTTGTAGGGGTCGAGACCGAAAATCTGGAAACCTTCTGATGTCACTTCTGCTCCAGGATAGTAGTCACCGTTGGATGCTTTGGCNGTCCATTTCTCATCTACAGNATAAGGATCATATCCTGTGATGGTCACTATGCCGCCGTCAGCCACTTTCTTCTTATCCCATTCAATCTTCACCGGAGCTACCATTGCCTGACGTGCAAATCCGAAGCCGCGCGGCGGACGATGATAGAAGACATACCACTGTCCGTTGATTTCNTGGAGCGAACCATGGGTATTATGGGCTGCATTAGTCTCCTTAAGTGCCGAGCCATCCTCGTTGAGCACTATACCACGAGAGTCTACCAGTACTCCCCCACTCCGCCAAGGGCCGAGAGGAGAATCAGCATAAGCGTATCGGAGAGTGGAATTAGTACTGGGAAGGCCATAATCAGGTCCGGAATAGCCGGAGAAGATCATGACATACTTGTTGCCAACCTTGCGGATTGAAGAGGCCTCAAAGAAATTGAAGTCGCCTGGGTTCTGCTCACTGTAAAGGGCGGGATATTCAGTGCCGGCGGGATCTTTTAGATTGCCATAGCTTGAGCTTGCAGGCATGAAATAAGGAATCACCTCAGTGCCGGGACGCACTGAATACATGGTGTTTTGGTCAAGTTCGGCAGCACTTGAATGCTGGAACCCCCAGAAACCATAAGCCCGGAAACCTTTCTTATAGTCTGGATCTTTCTTATCCGTGATCTGCTCTACGAAAATAGAAGGGTCGAAACCAAGAATACTTCCTTCCACTACCGCCGAGCCATCTGCATTAAGATTGACTGGAGTGAAGGGTCCATTCGGGCGGGGACCTTTACACACCATTGCCTCGCGACGTGGACCACGGCTATGGGGATAGAGATAATATTCCTTGTTTCCTTTGCGGTCGCGCACTTCGACAAGGTCGGGAGCAAACATTACATCCCATTTTCCATCTTTCTCATAAGTAAAGATAGCTCCTTCATCGCGCCAATCAGTAAGGTCTTCCACCGGCGCAGACCACATACGGATGTCAGGACCGCAATATTCATTGACCCTAAGGTCGTGGGAACCGATGATATAGGCACGATATTTTCCCGGGTTGTCAGGATCTTCAAACACTCGAGGTTCGCCATCGGGGAGATGCTCCCAAAGAGGCAAATAAGGATTGCCTACGCCTACATTGTCATTCGCAGATGCTACACCACACGGTCCGAGTATTCCTACTGCGGAAAAT
>WFLX010311593.1_pt1 | contig 13450 bp, 6 predicted proteins | sample 4967041 | NCBI WGS metagenome assembly WFLX01 (sample SAMN12857096, study PRJNA449069) | gut metagenome | isolation source: stool from male and female vole | host: Microtus ochrogaster | place: USA:Florida | collected 2017
ATTTTACTGCCTGAGAATCGGATATTTTGGAAAAATCCCCAAAAATCGGTCGCCTGAAATTTATAGAAACCTCAACACCATAAAAAAGAGGCTGCGCCTATTTTTGACACAGCCTCTTTTGTCTATCTTTTTGGGAGGTTCTGCAACACCCTCCCTACGAATCAATGGGTTATATTATTAAAATTTCCGTGGCGGCGGGGGTCACCTGCTTATTATCCACTTGAGATGCTTTGTTGAGCCCTCGCGCGATAGAATCTGCTTGTCTTTGAGCGACTTGATTGTGCGGTCGATGGTGCTCTTTGAGAGGCCGGTGGTGGCGGCGAGCTGCGACAGCGATATTGCGTTGTCAGCCTTTATGGCATCGAGCACCGCTCTTTCTTTGAGCGACAGACCCTCCGGGAGCTTTTCTGAAACGTCATTTTGAGGTTTCACCGTTTCTGAAACGTCATTTTGAGGTTTCTGACTTCGCCAACCTATATGAAGATAGCGGTTTTTGAGTTCGTTGCTCTCGCCAAGAATAAGATTGCGAAAGAAAAGCACAAGATATTCGCGTGTCGGCTCGATGCCTTTGCCCACGTTACGGTAGTTGGCGCGCACAAGTGCATTGCGGAAATACCACGAATGAGTCTTAAAGATGTCGTTTTCAGCCTTATAACCCAAAGAGCGGAGATATTTGATTGTGAAAACTGCTGTTGTGCGGGTATTTCCTTCGGGAAAGGGATGTATCTGCCACAGTCCCGAGATAAAGCGGGCTATATGGTCGATTATCTGATTTTGTGACAAGCCTCCGAAGTTGAAATGCCGTTCTTGTTCAAGGTCATATTCAATAGTGCGCACGAGGTCTTCGTGAGGACCATAAAGCACTGAGGCGCCGTTAAGTACCCATTCCTTTTTTGAGATGTCATATTTGCGGAACTCGCCCGCATGTTTCATCACTCCCTTGAATATCCTGCGATGTATTCCGGCAAATCCGGCAACACTAAACACAAAGGCATCGGTTGACAGCTCGCGCACGATATTTTTTGAAACCTCGTCGGCCTCTTTAATATCTTCGGGAATCTCACGGGCTGCTTCACTTTGGTAATAGCTCTTGATCAGGCGGTCAACACCGTCAATGTCCACCTCCCCCTCGATGTGGCGCTTAGCCGTGTCGACGAGGAAGTCAGACACCTCAAGGCCATCGACCTTTTGGAGCCCGATAGCCGTTTGCCAGAGCTCGGCCCTTTCTCTCTGACCCGGCTCTGCAGCCCTCAGATACTGTTCAAATTCCGGATATTTATTCTCGGCGTCCACGTTGATTCCTCCGCTGAAAATGTTTTGCGCAAATTTACTCATTTATCCCGATTCATCCGACAAAATATGTCAACCATGTTGGTTTAAATTACCAAATATTGCGCAGCGATATCCGGATGGCCTTAGGGGCTTTTAGTCGAGGGTCTGGACTCCGCCGCCGTTCACCATGAGTGTCTGGCCGCTGACCCAGGCCGAAATAGGGGCGGCGAAATAGAGCACCGCGCCGGCGATGTCTGACACTTCGCCAAGACGGTGGATTGGGGTGTGTGCCAGCATTTTTGCTTCGATTTCGGGCGTCAGGACGGTCGACAGCGCGTGGGTGCGCGTGGCGCCGGGCCCGACATTGTTGATGCGGATACCCATGGGGCCGTAGTCAAACGCAAGGTTAGAGGCCAGATGGTTGAGGGCGGCTTTTGAGGAGCCGTAGATAGCCATTGCCGGACTGTTATTGATGCTGCTCATCGACGTGATATTCACCACGCAGCCATAGCCCGACTTCTGCATGTGGGGCGCGGCCAGCTTGCATAACTGCCAGGGCGCAAAGACGTTGATGGCATATATGCGTTCAACATACTCACGGTCGATGTTGAACGGATTTTCGCGTCCTCCGCCGCCGAGGCCGGCATTGTTGACGAGAATATTCACAGTGGAGAACTGCTCGACGGCAAAATCAATCAGACGTGTCAGGTCGTTGGTGTCGAGCACATTACATGCCACCGCCGCAGCCCGGCCACCTTGGGCGTTGATGTCGTCGGCTACTTTGCGGGCCTTGTCTAGCGAAATGTCACTCACCACTACCGAGGCTCCCGCAGCCGCAAGAATTTCACACGAGGCTTTTCCGATGCCGTCGCCACCGCCGGTTACGACAGCTACTTTGCCGGTCAGATCAAATAAAGAGTTGTTATCCATAGTCAGAAGTTTTTTAAGTCTTAATCAATCGGTCGGCTCGGTCGCCGAAGCCCACCATATTAATTAAAAACCGAGCGTCGGCATTTGTTCATGAACTCCGCGATAAAAAAACAACCGGAAGGGGCCTCGGGGGGGGAGGCGACCTTCCGGTTGCTTATGGGTGGGGGATGGGATCAGCGGGTTACCGAGGCCTTGACGGTCTTGGCGCCGACTTTCACGATATAGACGCCGGGAGAGGCGAGAGCGACAGAGCAGTTGCCTGTTTCCTTGGCAATCAGCTGACCGCTCACGGTGAAGATGCGCACGGCACAATCGTCAGCCACGCCCGAAACAGTGATAGTCATGGGGCTGACGGTGATCACCGGCTCATTGGCGAGGGCAGCGTCGATGCCGCTGTTGTCGGTGACGGTGAGGTGGATGGTGGCGGTGAGATCGTTTGAGGAGGTGGCGGTGATGACAACCTCGCCGGCTTTCACGCCGGTAACCACTCCTTCGGCATCGACGGTGGCGATGGTCTCATCAGAGCTGCTCCATGTCACTGTCTTGTCGGTAGCATTTTCGGGGAGCACTGTGGCAATGAGGGTGACGGTTTCGCCGACTTCGATCGAAGTCTTGTCGGCCGACACGGCGAGTATGCTCACGGGGGTAGCGATTACCTCGAGCTCAACGGTGGCCTTGACGGCGCCGGGGGTAGCGCTGCCGTTGGCGGTAGCGGTGATGGTCACCTTGCCGAGTTTAGCCTTGGCGGTAACAACGCCATCTTCGCTTACGGTGGCGATGGTCTCGTCAGAACTGCTCCATGTCACTGTCAAGTCGGCAGCGTCGTCAGGGGTGACGGTGGCGGTGAGGGTCACGGTCTCGCCATCCATGAGCTGAGTTTTGGCGGGGGTATCAATAGTCACGCCGGTGGCGTCGATAACAACGGGAGTAACGGTCACCTTACACTCGGCGCTGACCTCGCCGCAGGTTGCGGTTATCACAGCCTCGCCGGCAGCGATGGCGGTAACGATNCCNTCNGCGTCAACGGTNGCTACCTCCTCNTTGTCAGAGGTCCAGGTCACNGTCTTGTCAGTAGCATTGTCGGGAGCTACTGTGGCGGTCAGTGCAGCTGTTTCGCCCACATTGAGCTCAAGCGTCTCCTTGTCGAGAGTGATGCTCTCGGCGGCAATGTCGCCCGACGCCTCGCCCGAAACGGTGACATTGATTCTCACATAGTTTACGCCCGGCTGAGCCGAGGTGAGTGTCACGGTCACGGCGCCGAAGTCAACACCTGTGATAACGAGCTGACCGTTTTCAATCTTGGCGGTGGCTATGCCGTCAGAGGTGGATGAGACGGTGAAGTTGGGGTTGGTGTTCTGCTCGGGGGTGGTGGTGATGTCGAGTTTCAGGGTCTCACCCTTCTTGACGGTGACATCTTTGTCGACATTCACGCCGGTGATCTTGGCATAGACCTTGGCTACCGAGCCGAAAGCGCTGTTATAGCCGCTCCATGAGTCGCCTGGCACATATACCTCCATGTCGCTGCTGCAACCAGAGAAGGCTGAGCTTGCGCTCTGCATGGGCACTGTCGAGCCGTCGAAGAAGAGATATTTAAGCGACGAGCAATCTTTGAAGGCGTCTTTGCCGATAGTGGTGAGCGATGAGGGGAAGTTTACGCGGGTAACGCGGGTGTTGTTGGCCATAGTCTGGGCTGAAACCTCCTTGACGGGATAGCTCTTTGTGCTTGTCGACACTGATGCGGGCAAAGTGATTTCGGTCGCTGAGGTCGATTCGAGACGGGCGGCGCGCGCAAAGGTTCCGTCGACTGCCAGACGATAGGATATTTTGCCCGAAGTGAGACCTACGGTAACGGGCACACGCTGAGAGATGATAGTGTTGTTGAGGTAGTCATAGAACACGAAGTCATATTCACCCGCAGGCACCACTGATCTCGGAGTGAAGTCAGCGGATCCAAAGTTTCCGGAGCCTGCCGACAAATCCAATTTATAGTACACGTCCCAATTGTAGACAATTGTGGAGGTGCCGCGATCAAGCAACAGATACATCAATCCGACAGTTCCGGCCTTGGTGGCGGAGTAGGTGAGGGGTATTGAGATTTCTTCGCCGTTGAGCCACTCTTTAGGCACCTGGTCGGCCGAGGTGATTACCTGGTCAGCGTCAGGCATATTGGGGTCGCTGCCTGAAGAAACGGTGATATTAACAGCGGGAGATGAGAAGGTTTTACCTGAATTTTTGCCTTTAAAGGTGAGTTTATAGGTTCCGGCAGGTATTGTCGAGCCGCTCGAAGTGGCAGCCTGGATCTTGGTCTGGATGGTGACGGTTTCACCTCCGCGGATAATCATGTTGCTGGTTCCAAGCTCAAAAGACGACGAGCCGACAAGCGAGTAGACAATCTCGTCGATACAGTCCACACTGCTTGTGTTGGTGGCTGTAAAGGTCAGTGTAGAGGAAGAATTCTGATAGAGCTCGGAGGGAGCGTCGATTTCAGAAATCTCAATATCATATTTCTCGCCTGAGGTAAATGAGCGTTTGCCGGCTGAGCTTACGGTCATGTTGAGGAACTCCACTTTGCCACCGTCAGGGTAGAGGCGGCCGTAGGTTTTGGTAGCGGATGCATAGAAGGCGGGATAGACCTTATAGTCACCGGCGGGAAGGTTGGCTGAGCCCATGTTGATGCTATATTTGGTAACATTCCAGCCATAGAATTGATTTACCGAGCCGCCGGTCGACGATACGAGATAGACAGGCTGTGAAGAGCCGTCGGCCGGGACTACATACACGGCGAAACTAATTGTGGCGGGATAGGAGGGCGCGAGCATGAGGAACATCGAGTTGCTGAAAGTCTCGTTGTTGCCGCTCGTTGACACATGCTTGAAATCGGAGTTGTAATTCACGGAATAGCGCCCTGCCTCATATTTATCGACATAGGGGTCGTTGGGGGTGATGACTCTCACAAAGGTCTGGCCGCTGTTATATCCACCGTCAAAACCGCCGATACCCTTGCCTTCGGGGCTGAGGGCTGACAGGGCGAAATAGCCGTCATANNNNCCGCCCCANCCCCAGTTGATGTGGAAATAGCCGTCCTGAGAATAGCCGTCACACACAAAGGCGTGGCCNCCCTCCTGGCTTGCGCCGGAGTAGTAAACGGGNCGACGTTCGAGCAGCTCCTGATAGACCATGCTCTCCCACTCGGCGGCCTGATAGGCNGAGCGGTTGAACTCGGCTGTNTTTTCGTGATAGCCTAAATAGTCAATCAAACCGTTGACAGGGCTGTAGGCGCCNGACGATGAGGGNGAATACATCATGTCGACCGACACACCGCAGGCGAACATCAGGTTGGCCACGGCATTTTTCTGAGCGGTGGTAGCGGANCCGCTATATGAGTCGAGCATATTCTTCCAGTCAAACTCGGCGTTGTCGAAGTCATAGCTCACCTTGGTTGACCAGCCGGAGGGGGTGTAGGTCTTTGTTCCACCCTGACCTTTGGCATATTTGTGATAGTTGATGATCTGAGCCATGGCGGTGGCTACACANCCGGTTACGCAGCGCTGTCCGCCATAGGTGGGGCACATGTTGTTGAACGGCGCATCCTGATTCCACCTGGTGGTCACCATNGGCGAGATGGCCGACCATGAGGCATAGTTGTCATAATAATAGCCTCCGGNCGAGGCTGTTATGGCNGGGGCGGCTATCGAGGAGGTAGATGAGAGATANGCGTTGATTTCNCGCTCATATTCCGAGAGCCACCATTTGAGGTTTTCGGGGAGATTCTGCGGGTCGAAGGTGCAGTTGTCGACCATGGCGAGCACGGGGCGCAGACGGTCGTCGCCCGAGGTGATGATAAAGCTACCCTCGGGGGAGGAGCTATTATTAAACACATAAAAAGCGGGAGCCTGGTCGACACCCACTTTTTCGGCGGTATAGACAAGATTAAGCTTTGCAGATTGCATCGCATTGCCNTGGGCATTGATGCGGTTGGGNGCCTTNAACTGAGCCGAGGCGGNAGCCTGCTGANACTCGTTGGCTCGCGAGANGGCTTCNTCGGGCGTGAGCTTGCGGGCAAAACCGGTGGCGACNGTGGTCAGCGCCATCGCCGCAACCAGAGCGCGAAGCGAGCTTTTCAGGAGTTGTCTTTTCATTGACAAGAAATTATTTGGTAGTTTATTATTATTTTCTATTCTGCAAAGATAGGCAATTGCCTCATTATTCGCAGATATTGTGCTCTTTATTAACATATATTAACTATAAATTTAATTTTCGGAGTCTTAACACGCAAAAGGAGGAACCACACGGTGTGCAGCTCCTCCTCTCACGTTTCAACTATTTATTTATGAGAGCCTTATCACCTAATATCACTATCCGGGGATAAGGGTGGGGTTTGGATTTTTTCAGGTTTGGATTTAAGGTGAGACCCGTTGTTTTTCCGAATCTCACTATTAAAACAATCCACCCGTCGAAATGCCCTATCGCCTATGTTTAAAAGTCCTTAAAATTTCTAAACGGGTTTTGTTAAATGATTAAGGATGAGCAACGGCAGATTTTTTGCTTGCCGGGGCCCGANTGCAAAACAATGGGCGGGTGAAATACNNTATATTAGTAGGNGGTGTAGGCAATGTGCNTGCGCTANATCGGAAAATAAATTATTTCATTTCATCAATTAGCTTATAATGTGGTTTTTAGAAACTTTCAGGCATAACCCGGCTCTGGCCGTGTTTCTCACAATCGGTCTCGGATTTCTGATCGGTCGCATAAAATTCAAGGGCTATTCTCTTGGAACGGTCACCTCTGTGCTTATAGTCGGAGTGCTTGTGGGCCAGATGGACATCAACGTCGGCGGTCCGCTCAAGACCGTCTCATTCATGCTCTTTCTCTTCTGCATAGGTTATAGCGTGGGACCGCAGTTCTTCAGGTCAATGAAGGGCGAGGGGCTCAAGCAGGTGCTCTTTGCGGTGGTGATGTGCGTGATGATATTGGGCATGTCGTGGCTGGTGGCCATATGGCTCGGCCTCGATCCGGGTCAGGCCGCGGGCATGATGGCGGGCGCCTCGACAGCTTCGCCGGTGGTCGGCGCGGCCGAAGACACCGTCTCTACCCTCAACGCCTCGCCTGAGAGAATCAAGGCCATGGTCGACTCCATACCTGTTTGCTATGCAATGACCTATGTGTTCGGCACTATCGGCGCGGTGTGGCTCATCGGCTATGTGGGCCCCTGGATGATGGGGGGCCTCGACAAGGTGAAACGTCTCACCCGTGAGTATGAGAGCAATCTCTCGCAGGGGGATGCCTCCGACGACCCCGCATTTTTCGATGCCTGCCGCCCCGTGGCTTTCAGAGCCTTTAAGGTCAACGGCGATTGGATGACCTCGCCCCACACAGTCGAGGAGATTCAGTCACGGTTTGAGGAGTCGGGGCGCCGCCTGCTTGTTGAACGCATCAAAGTGGCCGACGGCACAGTGAGCGATGCCACAAAAGACTCCGTTGTCAATCCCGGCGACGTGATAGTGGTGTCGGGCCGCAGGGAATTTATCGTAGGCGACAACAAGTGGCTCGGCGAGGAGGTGGCCGGAATCGGCATCCTCACCTTCCCGGTTGAGGATGTTGAGGTAACCGTGAGCAAGGAACATGCCGGAGAAACTGTGCCTCAGCTCGTTGAAAATGAATTTATGTATGGCGTGGAGATAAAGCGCATACGCCGCGACGGCAAGGTAATCCGCCCCTCCAGAGATGTGACTGTCAAGGCCGGCGATATTCTCGAGATCGTGGGCCGCAAGAAATATCTCGAACAGGCCGCCAACCACCTCGGCTATGCCGACAAACCCACCCTTGCCACCGACTTCGTGTTTGTGGGGCTCGGTGTGCTGCTCGGCGGACTGTTNGGCTGCCTGGCNGTGAAGTGGGGCAANGTGTCGGTNAGCCTCGGCACCAGCGGNGGCGCNCTNGTGATGGGCCTGATACTCGGCTGGCTGCGCTCCAAACGCCCCGTCTACGGCGCCATTCCCAAAGCCTCGCTGTGGGTGTTCAACAATCTCGGCCTTAACCTCTATATCGCCGTGATAGCCATAGCCGCCGGCCCCTCGTTTGTCGACTCATTCGTGGCCGTCGGNCCGAAGATTTTTGTCGGAGGTCTGATAGTCACCCTGCTGCCCCTCTTTATCGGCCTGTGGCTGAGCTATAAAGTCTTTAAATTCCACCCCGCCATAGCCCTCGGCTGCTGTGCCGGAGCACGCAAAACCACCGCCGGCCTCGGCGCCATTCAGGAGCGCCTCGGCAGCTCCGTCCCCGCCATCGGCTATACCATCACCTATGCCGTCTCCAACACCCTCCTCATCATCCTCGGCATACTCCTCGTTCTCCTGCTCGCCTGATACCTCCTATATATTAGTGGGATTATAGTTTGGAGGGGAGGGGAAAAATCGNTATCTTTGCCGCTATCAGCTTTCTGTTATGCCGACCATGAGGTCAGCATAACGGAACATGCACCAAAATTCAGACGAAAATAATTTAACCATAAATCATTATCATGAAAAGGAATTTATCACATTGGGTTGTGGGTGCAACTCTGTGCGGCGCCATGCTCACGGCGCCCGGAATATGCGCTCTGCCCATAGCGGTGCCCGTTGCTGCTCAAGCCCCCGACACCAAAGGTGCAGTCGTGGCTATCGAGAAGCTCAGCGACACCTCGTTTAAAATCGTATGGAGCGACCTCACTACAATGACGGTTGACTTCTATGGCCCGAACATCATCCGCCTGTTTCAGGATCCCGCCGGAGGAGATGTGCGCAATCCCGAGGCTACCCCTCCCGCCGATATTCTCGTAAAAAATCCCCGCCGACCGGTCGGCGGGATTACGCTCAACAGAGATCAAAACGGTTTTGAAATCTCTTCGGGCAAGATAATGCTGGAAGTCAACAGCTCCACCGGCCTGATTTCAATCAAAGACCTCGAAAGGGGTGTGACTGTGGTAGAACAGGTTTCGCCGATTAATTACGGCGACGGCACCACCTCTATCGCCTTCTCCGAGAAGCCGGGAGAATACTTCTATGGCGGCGGTGTGCAAAACGGCCGTTTCTCCCACAAAGGCCGCATTATCAACATCGTAAACGAAAACTCATGGACCGACGGCGGCGTATGCTCGCCCGCTCCCTATTTCTGGAGCACCGGCGGCTACGGCATGTTGTGGCACACTTTCGCCCCCGGCGAATATGATTTCGGCGCCACCACCGACAACACCGTCACCCTTAGCCACAACACCGGCTATCTCGACCTCTTCGTGATGGTGAGCCCCACCCCGGTGACATTGCTCAACGACTATTATCAGCTCACCGGCAACCCGGTGTTGCTCCCCAAATTCGGTTTCTATGAGGGTCACCTCAACGCCTACAACCGCGACTACTGGACAGAGGATACCACCGCCACCGGCGGAATACTCTTTGAGGATGGCAAGCGCTATCGCGAGAGTCAGAAAAACAACGGCGGCATAAAGGAGAGCCTCAACGGCGAGNTGCCNGGCAACTATCAGTTCTCGGCCCGCGCGGTNGTTGACCGTTATGCCGATGCCGACATGCCGCTCGGCTGGGTGCNTCCCAACGACGGCTACGGAGCCGGCTATGGCCAGACCAACTCGCTCGAGGGAAATGTTGAGAACCTCCGTCAGTTCGGCGACTATGCCCGCTCGAAAGGTGTGGAAATCGGTCTGTGGACCCAGAGCGACCTTCACCCCAAGGAGGGTATCGAGCCTCTGCTTCAGCGCGACATCGTGGCCGAGGTCAAGGATGCCGGCGTGAGAGTGCTCAAAACCGACGTGGCATGNGTGGGNTACNGCTANTCATTCGGCCTCAACGGTGTAGCCGACGTGGCTGAAATCATGCCTCAGTATGGCAACGATGCCCGCCCGTTTATCATCTCGCTCGACGGCTGGGCCGGCACACAGCGCTATGCCGGAATATGGTCGGGCGACCAGACCGGCGGCGAATGGGAGTATATCCGCTTCCACATCCCCACCTATATAGGCTCGGGTCTCGCCGGCAATCCCAATATCACCTCCGATATGGACGGTATTTTCGGCGGCCGCAAACCGGTGATCAACACCCGCGACTTCCAGTGGAAAACCTTTACCCCCATGCAGCTCAACANGGATGGCTGGGGCGCCAACCCCAAATATCCNCAGGCNCTCGGNGAGCCGTGGACCTCGATCAACCGCAACTACCTCAAGCTCAAGTCAGAGCTGATGCCCTATGCCTATACCTACGCCCGCGAGGCTGTTGACGGCAAGCCGCTCATCCGAGCCATGTTTATCGACTATCCGGGCGAGTTTACCTATACCCCCGCCACAAGATACCAGTATCTCTACGGCCCCGACTTCCTCGTGGCTCCCATCTATCAGGCCACAGCCGCCGACGAGCAGGGCAATGACATCCGCAACAACATCTACCTGCCCGAAGCCAACTGGATTGACTATTTCACCGGCGACCTTTATGAGGGCAACAGGGTGATCAACTCGTTTGACGCTCCGGTGTGGAAACTTCCCGTGCTGGTGCGTCAGGGCGCTATCATCCCGATGGTCAACCCCAACAACAACCCCTCGGAAATCAACCGCTCTATGCGCATCTATGAGCTCTATCCCGCGCCCGGCACTTCGTCCATGACCGAATATGACGACGACGGCATAACTCAGCAATATCTCGCCGGNAAGAGCGCCACCACNGCCNTGAGCATGACCCTCACGCCTAAGGGTGAGCTGACATTTGACATCGCNCCNNNGNANGGCTCGTTTGACGGAATGACCGCCGACAAGGCNACAACCGTCATTATCAACGCCACCGCCGCTCCCCGCTCGGTCGAGGCCAAGGCCGGCAAGAAGAAAGTGAAGCTCAGAAAGGTAGCTACCCTCGCCGAGTTTGAGCATGGTAGCGATGTGTGGTATTACAACCCCGCTCCCGAGCTTAACCGCTTCTCGACTCCCGGCAGCGAATTTGCCTCCATGCATATCGCTAAGAATCCGCAGATCATGGTCAAGGTCTCCGAGATCAACACCACTGTCACTCCCCTCATGGTCCAGGTCAAGGGCTATGAATATGCTCCCGCCTCGAAGCTGCTCGCCAAGCATGGCGCCCTCACCGCTCCCNCCGTGGCTTTTGCCGACGACGACGTGACCGCCTATACCCTCATACCCTCGTGGCAGCCTGTGGCCAATGCCGACTACTATGAGATTCTCTTCAACGACATGCTCTATTCAACCATCAAGGATACTAAGCTGCTCTTTGAAGACCTCACCCCCGAGACTGACTATTCATTTAAGGTGAGAGCTGTCAATGCCGACGGTGCTTCCGACTGGAGCGACATCGAGGTTAAGACCGCCGCCAATCCTCTCGAATTTGCCATCACAGGCATCAGAGGCCGCAACAGTGCCGCCGACCAGCCCGGACATGGCGTTGACCGCCTGTTTGACTTCTCTGAGAAGGGCGACATCTGGCACTCACGCTATCAGCAATCGGCAGTGCCCTGCGACGTGATAATCGACCTCGTGAGCGTCAACACCCTCGACCGCTTCGACTATCTGCCCCGCCTCGACTCGGGCAACGGCACCCTGCTTGCCGGCACGGTGGCCTATTCGCTCGACGGCCACAACTGGAGCGAGCCCGAAGCCTTCACCTGGGAGCGCTCGGCCGACGTCAAGCAGTTTGCNTTCCCCTCACATCCCCAGGCCAGATACATCAAGCTCCACATCGACAAGGCTGTAGGCAACTATGCCTCGGGCAGAGAGCTCTATGTGTTCCGCGTGCCCGGCTCGGAGTCATGGATTCAGGGCGACATCAACAAGGATGGCCGCCTCGACGACAATGACCTCACCTCCTATATGAACTACACCGGCCTGCGCAAGGGTGATGCCGACTTCGACTATGTAAGCATAGGCGACGTTAACGGCAACGGCCTCATCGACGCCTACGACATCTCGCTCGTAGCCACCGAGCTCGACGGCGGTGTGAACTATAACGACACCACCGTGATGGGCAGCGTGGCCGGCAAGATTACCGTTACCGCCCCCAACCGCGCCGTCAACGCCGGCGACGTGGTGACCGTAACCGTCAAAGGCTCCGACCTCGCATTTGTCAACGCACTCAGCTTCGCCCTCCCCTACGACGCCAACACATGGGAATATGCGGGCATCGAGCCTGTGGGCATGAAGGAGATGACCAATCTCACCTACGACCGTATGCACACCTCGGGCGACAAAGTGCTCTATCCCACCTTCGTTAACCGCGGCACCCTCGCGCCTCTCACCGGCTCGGAGACCCTGATGCTCATCAAGTTTAAGGCCAAGAAGAGAGCCACCTTCAACGTCGACGCCCAAAACGGCATAATCGTCAGCGCCGACCTCTCAAGCCTGACATTCTAATCCCCGCGTCACCTGACGCCCCCAACTCGGCCCGACGCCCCCGCGCCGGGCCGACTTATTCCCTATACCATTGCAAATCAATAGGTTATCCCCACTGGTAGGGGTGCGAAATTTCGCACCCGCGCCCGGATGGCCCACCCCGCATGGTTCGCCTGCGGGACAGGCTTCGCGAGGGGCGGATGCGACATGTCGCATCCCTACAATTTACTGATTATCATATTTTTATACCTATTTTTAGGCGGGGGTGGAGGCGTATTGGAGGATTTCGGGGCTGTGGACGGTGACGCCATATTCTTTGGCGCGGGCGAGGATGGCGCGGGCGAGTTTGGGCCTCAGCTCCTCGGGGCAGTAGCGGAAGTAGGATTCGGCGGCTCTGACGTGGGCCGCATCGGGCATGGGGTATTCGCGGCGCTCGGGGAGTCCGAACACCGAGTCGGGAAGCTCCTTGCGCTCCTCATAGGTGATTTTGTCGTTCATAGTGATATGGATTAAAAATTAAAGGTATAAGAAAAACGTTTTAAGCTTCAAAAAGATTAATCAGCGGGCAGGAATTGAGCCTCTTCGGAGAGAAAATAAAAACGAAAATGCAAATTGAGTCAATTAAATAGGGCGGAGTATTTTGCAGATTCAAAAACAATATGTAATTTTGCGGCGCTAAAGCTATTGCGTCTTTAACGAGGAGGAAACTTGTCGCCCCCACGTCGGCAAAANCGGAGGCATACAAACGAATAAAAAACAATAAAANTATCCACCACCAAANAATGATTATCGTACAAGTTAAAGAAGGCGAAAACACCCTTGAAAAAGCGCTTAAGAAATTCAAACGTAAATGTGAAAAGACCGGCATCGTGA
>WFLX010011586.1_pt1 | contig 13445 bp, 12 predicted proteins | sample 4967041 | NCBI WGS metagenome assembly WFLX01 (sample SAMN12857096, study PRJNA449069) | gut metagenome | isolation source: stool from male and female vole | host: Microtus ochrogaster | place: USA:Florida | collected 2017
CACCGATGCTGATTATGGTATCCGGCAATGTAATTTTCGTTAAATTGCCACAATTCTCAAACGCGCTGTTGCTGATTCTCGTAACAGAGTCCGGTATTGTAATTTCCGTCAAACTGCCGCAGCCGGAAAATGCATATTCACCAATGCTTGTTACGCTGTCCGGCACCTCAATCTGCATCAGACTCCCACAGTCTAAAAATGCCTGCTTTCCAATATTTATCAAAGAATCCGGCAACAAAATCTTTCTCAAATCTCTGCAATTCTCAAATGCGCTTTCTCCAATACCTGTTACGCCATCCGGCACCTCGATCTGTATCAGACTCTTGCAGTCGGAAAATACACTCTCCCCAATGTCTGTTATACCATCCGGCAGCTCGATCTGCGTCAGTCTGCTGCAACCCGAAAATGCGCTCTCGTCAATGTATGCCAGAGACGACGGCAGGAAGATCTCCGTGACGCTGCTACATCCCTTAAACGCCGCGCCGCCTATGCTCGTTACGCCATCATCTATAATGACGCAGCCCATCTGGCTCCGCAGGCTGTCCCATGGCGCGCTGCCCGCGGAATGCATGTACTCATCCATTTTCCCCGTTCCGCTGATAACAAGGACTTGGTCTTTGTAATACCATTTCAGATCTTCCCCGCATACGCCGTTTTCTTCCGGTTCTTCCATGGTAGCCCGTATCAGATTCTGCACATAGGAAGGATACTGCTGCCCACCCGCCGCCTGCATTGTTGCCTGATTGGCTGACGCCGCTGCCAGCTGCGCCTCTCTCTGATATTTTGCATAGGCATCTGCCAGATAATGCACGCCGGAGAAAACCCCTGCCACAGCTATCACTGCTATGATTGTTATCAATATTACAATTTTATCTTTTTTCATCCTGCGCTCCTATAACTATTACCTATTACTTTTATCTGTTACCTTTATCTATTATCTTTCCCCAAGCCTCTTTTTTACCTTCCACATTTTAAAACAACAATTCATCTTACTGCTTAACCCAGACAATATTCTGCGCGCTCCAATCGCTGCTATTGCTGTTGATATAGGAATCAAGTGCATTGCCGCTATAATAAATGGTCATATCGCTGCAGCCGCCAAATGCATAATTACCAATACTTGTTACGCTTTTTGGTATCGTGATTTCCGTCAGACCACTACAGTTATAAAACACCGAGTTGCCTATATACGTTACGCTGTCCGGTATCATAATTTCTATTAAATTGCCGCAATCCTCAAATGTGCAATCACTAATGCTTGTTATACTGTCCGGCAGCGTAATTTCCGTTAAACCGTTGCAGTCGTAAAATGCCCAACTGTCAATACTCGTTACACTATCCGGTATCGTGATTTCCGTCAAACTATCGCACCTCTCAAAAGCCCACTCACCAATGCTTGTTACGCTATCCGGTATTATAATCTCTCTTAAATTACCGCAATCCTCAAATGCACGTTCACTGATGCTTGTTATGCTGTCCGGCAGCGTAATTTCCATCAGCCCTGTGCAACGCTGAAATACGCCATTGCCTATGCTCGTTACACTGTTTGGCATTATGATTTCTGTCAAACTCTTGCAATCGCAAAATGCCTCATGACCAATGCTTGTTACATTATCAGGTATCGTGATTTCATCCAGCTTGACACAGCCCTTAAATGTCGCATCCTCAATCCTTTTTACCCCATCAGGTATTGTTATTTTCAACAAACCGCTGCAATTCAAAAATGCACTGCTGCCAATGACTATTACATTGTCCGGTATTATAATTTCCGTTAAACTGCTGCATTCACAAAATGCTTCATCCCCAATATGCGTTACGCTGTCCGGTATCGTAACGTCCATTAAACTGCTGCAATACTTAAATGCACCATTGTCGATATATGCTAATCCATCCGGTAGAACAACTCTTCTTAAACTGCTGCAATTTTCAAATATATATGGACCGATTTCTTCCAAAGAAGACGATATCTCAATCCACGTCAGGCTGTTGCAGCCGGAAAATGCTCTCTTATTAATGCTTGTGACTGAATCCGGTATCGTAATTTCTTTCAAACTGCTGCATCTCAAAAATGCGCTCTCTCCTATGTCTGTCATGGAAGACGGCAGAAAAATTTCCGTCATGTTGTCACAATCCACAAATGCTCTGTCGCCAATGCTTGTTACGCCTTCATCAATGATGACACAGCCTATCTGATTCCTTAAACTGTCATACCATGGCGCACTGCTTACAGAATATATATATTGATCCATTTCACCCGTACCGGTAATAAATAAGACTCTATCTTTATAATACCATTTCAGATCTTCCCCGCATACACCGCTTTCTTTCGGCGATTTCATGACAGTCTGTATCTGATTCTGCACATAGGTGGGGGACTGCTGTCCGCCTGCTGCCTGTTCAACCGGCTGCGTAACGGCGGCATCTTCCGCCTGTTCAGCCGACGCTGCCGGCTGCGCCTCCCGCTGATATCCTGTATAAGCATCCATCAGGTAATGCACGCCGAAGAAAACCCCTGCCACGGTTATCACTGCTATGATTGTTATCAACATAATAATTTTATCTTTTTTCATCCTGCGCCCCCTATATTTATAACCTTTTAACTATTATTTTACCTATTACTCTTATCTGTTACCTTCCGCATTGAAAAGTGACGGCTTTTTCTTACTGCTTAACCCAGACGATATTATGCGCGCTCCAAAAGTCGTTATTTCTATCAATATAAGAATCAAGCGCATCGCCGTTATAATAAATGGTCATATCACTACAACCGCCAAATGCCCGCATGCCAATCCATGTTACAGAATCCGGTAGCGTGATTTCTGTCAAACTCTCGCAATCGTAAAATGCGGAATCTCCAATGCTCGTTACACTATCCGGTATCGTGATTTCTGTCAAACTCTCGCAATTGCAAAATGCGGAATCTCCAATGCCGGTCACGCTATCCGGTATTGTAATCTCTGTCAGATTGAAACAATAATTAAATACACCATCACCAATGACCGTTATAGAATCCGGCAGATCGATCTTTGTTAAATTAATGCAATTGGAAAATGCCCAATCACCGATACTCATTACGGTATCCGGTATCGTGATCTCCGTCAGACCTCCGCAGCATTGAAACGCCCTATTCCCAATGCTCGTTACGCTGCTTGGTATCGTAATTTCTGCCAGACTCTCGCAAAACATAAATGCACTATCACCAATACTCGTTACGCCTTCATCAATGATGACACTGCTTATCTGATTCCCTAAGCTGTCATACCATGGCGCGCTGCTTTCAGAATATATATATTGATCCATTTCACCCGTACCGGTGATAAATAAGACTCCATCTTTATAATACCATTTCAGATCTTCCCCGCATACACCGCTTTCTTTCGGCGATTTCATGACAATCTGTATCTGATTCTGCACATAGGTGGGGGACTGCTGTCCGCCCGTCGTCTGATTGTCCGACACCGTCTGATTGTCCGACTGCATTGCCGCCTGAGCAACCGGCTGCGTTACTGTCTGCTCAACCGGCTGCATTGCTGTCTACTCAACCGGCTGCGTTGCTGTCTGCTCAACCGGCTGCGTTTCAATCTGCTGATTTACATAAGCATCTTTCAAATGATTCACACCCCAAAAAGCCGCTGCTATGGTTATCACTGCTATGATTGTGCTCAATGTGATAATTATTTTATCCCTTTTCATCCCCAAATTCCCCCGTGTCCACTTTATATAACATGCAAATATCCAAACTCTGTTGTCTACCTAAAAAGTGCGCCCTTGGCTGCACTTTTTATCTGTTAAATCCATACGAGTCTGTTCTTGTCCAAAAAGTTCCCTTATCTTTTTCCTCATATCATATTAATTACTCAACGCGCATTTCTATTGCCTGATGTTCAATATTATAAAATGTCTCCTTATAAGTCGTAAGATTTGTTTTTACAGAAACCTCCGCGTTCCAAACGCCATTATCTTCATATATATTAATATCAATATCAACATCATACATTTTATGCCAATTGGTTTTAAATACCCGAATCTTTGGCGCAATATTGATTTCTTCCGTATTTATCCAAAAAGTATATTCATACATCCCATATTTCATCCCGCTGTTTTTGAAAGCCACACCGGAATCCATAAAGGCTTTTCCATACGTTACTTTTTCATTCTTTGTCTCTTCATATGTACATTCTATCCGCTCCACCGGATATTCTTCTCCGTTGATCGTTACTGATATATCTCCCCTCAGCCTATACATCAAGAAATTGATTAACATTATGATCCCAAGCAGCACAACAATGCCTGTGATTCCAATCACGATAATCGTTTTCTTCTTCATATCAGTTTCCTTCTTCATATCAGTTTCCTTCTTCATATCAGTTTCCTTCCAATCCTTGATCAACCTTTGTAATTACTTCATTCCTGATTTCATTATATTGCCCAAAAATTATAATTGCAACATGAAAGATTTTTTATGCCCTATTCCGCTATAATTGTTTCCCACAACGCAAATTGCGAAGCAATTTGTAATAAGCGTAGCTTATTTTGAACGCTGTCTTTGCGTTCATTTTACCACATAATATTCCTGCAGATATCCCGCAAACATGTCTTCCGACATAGCGCCCAATTTGGTACTGATCAGATTTCCATTGGCATCGATAAAAAGCGTCATCGGTATTGCAGTCACCCCATACGCCTGATACGCTTCATAGGATGTATCAAAGCAGACCGGAAAAGAATACCCATTCTCCCCGATGAACTGCTTCGTACCGGCTACCGTTTCCGAATAGCCATCCGTCATATTGACCATTAAGAATGTGATCTCATCCTGATACGCGGCGTAAGCATTGTCAAATGCCGGCAGCTCCGATTTGCAGGGTCCGCACCAGGTTGCCCAAAAATTAACTACAATCGGCTTCCCATAATAATCTGAGAGACTGACCTGATTGCCTTCCCAATCCTGCACCGTAAAATCTGCTGCCGGTACGGTTCCCGCCACCGGTACCTGTATCGATTCCCCCAGATCGTCTTTTTCCGTACCCTGATCATCCGTTTTCTGATCGTTTGTTTCCTGATCGTCTCGTTTCTGATCGTCCGTTCCCTGATCATCCGTTTCCTGATCGTCCCGTTCCGGATTGTCCGTTTCCTGATCGTCAGCCGTCTCTCCATTATACTCTGTCGTTTCCGTGTTGTAATCCGAGGTAAGTATCTGATATCCCGCAACCGCAGCTGCCATCACTACAATAAATACCACTGAAAGCATGATCGTTTTTTTCATAAAAATGCATATCTCCTTATCTCAAATAATATCAATTTTATTTTTCAATCTGATCCTCTCATGTCAAACCAATTTTACCGCAATGACACGCGCATCATGGAATTGAGCACACCAAATGCCGTCAGGATTCCCACCAGAATTAAAAAGCAGCCGCAGATCCGGTTGATCCACCGGTAATTTTTTTTGATCTTTTGAAAAATCACATTTAGCTGCTCCATCAGAACTGCAGCAAACAGAAACGGGATCCCCAGTCCCAGAGAATATGTCAGAAGCAATAGACCGCCCCTAAGCGCATCTGCTGAAGAAGACGCCATCATAATCGCAGACCCTAAGAATGCTCCCACGCATGGCGTCAGATTGACAGAGTATATCATGCCAAATAACAGCGCCGACAAGATACCGGTGATCTCATGCTCCCCCTGAATCCCCTTGAAAAACGGCAGCGGAATCACTTCCAGAAAACTAAGTCCAAAAAGAATCATGACAACACCGGATACGATATTGACGATCGTCCGGTATTTAACCAGAAAAAACCCGAGGCTTCCCGCAAATACCCCCAGACTTGTAAATACGATGGTAAAACCAAATACAAAAGCGCATGCCCTGATGAGCACATGCTTTTTCTTATCCGCGCCGCCTGCAAAATAGGAAATATAGACCGGCAGCATTGGCAGCATGCAGGGTGATATAAAAGAAATCATTCCTTCCAAAAAAGTAATAACAAACTGCATATCAGCGGCTCCCAATTATAATACTTTTATGCAGATTATAACATATCATTTTCTATATGGAAATCTTATAAAAGAGAATATTTATCCTGATACAGCATAAGCTGTTCCCTGTAAAATTCACTGTTTTCCTTTGTGAGTCTTGCATACCGGTGAAGCGCATATTTATCCGTCCCCACCGCGATCTCCTCTTTGGCGATGTTGGAACAGTGCCTCGCGATCCGCTCCAAAGAATTTACAATATCGGTCAGCGCCATCCCTGATTCTATGGAGCATTTTCCCATTTCCAGCCGCCTGTTATGATTTTTTCTGATTTTTACCTTCAAAGATGAAATCACCTCAGCCAGCGGATCGATCCTGTCCGCCATCTCCTTATCTTCATGAACAAGGCAGCTCACCACGTCCTCCACGATCTCATAAGCCGCGTGAAAAATCAGCGCCTGCTCGGAGGATGCTTTCTTAGAAAATTTATTTTTCTTTTTATTCATCTTTTGCTGCGCATAAGCAATGCTTTTCAGATAATCTGAGATCCGCTCCAATTCGGTAATGCATTTTCCGAACTTATTAATCAGCTTACTGTCTTTCTCCGACAGCTGCTTAGACGCAAGCTTCGTCAGGTAGCTATCCAGCTCATCCTCCTTGCCATCCACAATATCTTCTATTTCAATGATGCGATCGATATCCTTCTTATTATATTTGTCGGCAGATTGCACGGAAAGAGCCATTGCCTCCTCCACAAGCTTTGCCATCTCACAGAGCGCACTTTTACATTGCGCCACCGCAAATGCGGGACGCTCCAGAAACCGCTCATCCAGCGGAGCGCTTTCCGGTCTCGCTGCTTCATTTTCTGTTTCCTCTTTGGTAACAGGCAGCGCGATATAGGTCAGCTTTTCAATAAATCGTGCCAGAGGGAGCAAAAGCAGAGTTGCGCTGATATTGAATAAACTGTGGATCAGCGCGATCGAACCGCTGCCTGCCGCATTTTTCAGGAAGTCAAAATGCAGAAAATAATTCATAGTATAAAATATGATCATAAAGCTGACCGTTCCGATCAGATTGAAGTAAAGATGTACCAGAGAGGCGCGCCTTGCATTTCTGCCCGCACCCACGCCGGAAAGAAGCGCCGTGAAACAGGTGCCGATGTTCTGCCCCAGAATAATCGGAATCGCAGCGCCGATACTGACTGCCCCGGTCGCACATATCGCCTGCAATATACCTACCGATGCCGAGGAGCTCTGAAGCACCGCTGTCAGCACCGCTCCCACGACCATACCCAATATGGGATTTTCAAATACCGTAAAAAGCTTTGTAAATTCCGGCACATCAGCCAGCGGTTTGACGGAATCGCTCATTGTCTCCATCCCAAACATCAAAACCGCAAACCCAAGCAGGATCGTTCCGATATCGTTTTTTTTATCATTTTTCAGAAAAATCAGAAAAACAACGCCGACTGCGGCAAGAACAGGCGTAAAAGAAGACGGCTTTAACAGACTTAGAAAAAAATTACCGCCTTCAATGCCTGTCAGACTAAGCACCCATGAAGTGATCGTCGTACCGATATTCGCTCCCATGATGACACCCACCGCCTGTGACAGCTTCATGATCCCGGAATTAACAAATCCCACCACCATCACCGTCGTCGCGGAAGACGACTGGATGACTGCCGTTACGACTGCGCCTAAGGCAACTGCCTTAACGGGATGATTGGTCATATGCTCTAAGATCTGCTCCAGCCGTCCCCCGGCAAGCTTGGAAAGCGCATCCCCCATAGTCTTCATCCCATACAGGAATAATGCCAGACCGCCTATCAATGTGAGTAAAGCGAAAAAATCCATATCAATACCATGCCTTTCTTCCATCGGCTCAATCGCAAAAAGAGCTTTTGACAATATATGCCAAAAACTCCCCTCGCTTTTAACCACTCACAGACGGCAGATTGCCAAGATTGTTGCTTTCTGTACCATCCGGCAGGGATTTCAGATATTCCGTATCACCACGATGCGCAATACCCACACCGTTGATCTCACCGGCCTTTGCCATAGCAACGCCTTCTTCCTTAGAAACCTTCTGTCCGTCGGAAAGCTGATAACCGACGATCTTACCGCTGCTCTTTACCAGACCCACGATATCTTTCGCATCACCGGAGGACCGGGGAATCTCATCCAGCGCGTTACGAGCCAGCGCTGCGCCAAATTCACTATCTTTCATTCTATTAATAACCATACCTTTCCGTAACCTGCGGATCCTATGTGCTTTAACGCCATACCGCAGACACAATATTTGTATAACGAATAAATCATTTGTGAAATATATGNTTTTCACTGATTAAAAATAGTATTTACAACGACAGAAACAGATATGTTGGTAATTTTTGAAAGTAAAAGACANATTTTTAAGTTCTATAACATAATCATACGGGAACCGGATCAGATACTCCATATTTTTTTAAGATCTCAATATATTCTTCACCCAGAATACTGGGCGGCATATTTTTACGTTTCAGATAGCCNATCGTCATAGTATCTTCCGTATCTAANGGAACNGACACNTAATATCCNCCNTTTAANTCCTCNCAGATAATACCGGANCAGAGNGTATAACCGTNCATTCCCGTCATAAGATTGAGCATGGTCGCCCTGTCATCCACCTTGATGATCTGCTTATATTCCAAAGTACTCAGCACCTCCTCCGCAAAATAAAAGGAATTCTTATCCCCCTGTTCAAAAGAAAGGCAGGGATAATCCGCAAGCTCCTCAAATTGAATCAGCTTTTTGGATGCCAACGGATGCTCTTTGCTTAGATAAACGGATATCCCGCAGGTAAACAGCGGGATAAATTCCAGTTCATTCTCCAGAAAAATTTTATTCAGCACCTTTTCATTAAAATCATTCAGATATAAAATCCCCAGTTCACTCCGATAGTTTTTAACATTATCGATCACTTCATGGGTCTTTGTCTCATGAACGGCCAGTTCAAATTCATCCGGTGTATAGCGGTTCGCCAGCTTGATAAATGCTTCCACCGCAAAGGAATAATGCTGCATCGATACGCTGAACCGCTTTTTTGCCTGCTTTTCGCCCGTGTACCGCTCCTCCACCAGTTTATTCAGCTCCACCATCTGTCTGGCATAGCTTAAAAATTCTTCTCCCTGCGCAGTCAGAAGCACACCCCTGTTGGTGCGGATAAATAAACTTGTATGAATTTCCTCTTCCAGCTCCCTGATCGCTCCCGACAAAGCCGGCTGCGACACAAATAATTCTGCCGCAGCCTTATTCATGGACTTCGTTTCCGCTATTTTTACTACATATGTTAACTGTGCAAGCGTCATATATTCCCTGTTCCCCGCCTCTATATTATCCTAAGGAGGTACTGATTACATCAGTGCTTCCTTTTAATTATTTTACAGCTTCAAAACCTCTTTCGAGATCGGCAAGAATATCATCAATATGTTCCGTACCGATGGAAAGTCGAATAGTATTCTGCTTGATTCCCTGATCTGCCAGTTCCTCCTCTGATAACTGGCTGTGGGTCGTCGTCGCAGGGTGGATGACAAGACTCTTGGAATCCGCCACATTAGCAAGCAGTGAGAATATCTCCAGATGATCAATAAACTGGAATGCTTCTTTCTGTCCGCCCTTGATCTCAAAGGTAAAGATCGAACCTCCGCCATTCGGGAAATACTTCTGATATAACTCATGATCCGGATGCTCCGGCAGGGACGGATGGTTCACATGCTCAACCAACGGATGGTTGGAAAGATATTCTACCACTTTCTTAGTATTCTCTGCATGCCTGTCAAGTCTTAAAGAAAGCGTCTCCACACCCTGTAACAGCAAAAATGCATTAAACGGCGAGATCGTTGCACCCATATCACGAAGCAAAATAGCGCGAATATATGTTACAAAAGCCGCAGGTCCGACAGCATCCACGAACGACACGCCATGATAGCTGGGATTCGCTTCCGCAATATTCTTATATTTGCCGCTTACCTTCCAGTCAAATCGCCCGGAATCTACAATAATACCTCCAAGCGTTGTTCCATGCCCGCCGATGAATTTGGTGGCGGAATGTACCACGATATCCGCTCCATGTTCGATCGGACGGATCAGATACGGCGTACCGAACGTATTGTCGATCACAAGGGGAAGTCCGTGTTGATGCGCAATCTTCGCAATCGCATCGATATCAGGGATATCCGAGTTCGGNTTNCCAAGNGTNTCNATAAANANTGCCTTNGTATTCGGTCTGACCGCTTCCTCAACNGCCTTTANGTCGTGGGCNTCTACAAATGTTGTTTCCACTCCANACTGCTTTAANGTATGGGCAAGCAGGTTATANGTGCCGCCATAGATCGTCTTCTGTGCCACGATATGGTCACCNGCCTGNGCCAGCGCCTGAATCGTATATGTNATGGCAGCNGCTCCGCTNGCCAGNGCCAGCGCCGCAACGCCGCCTTCCAATGCAGCAATCCTCTTTTCCAGCACATCCTGCGTGGAGTTGGTCAATCTTCCATAGATATTGCCCGCATCCGCAAGTCCAAATCTTGCTGCCGCATGGGCAGAATCATGAAATACATAAGACGTGGTCTGATAGATCGGCACCGCCCTTGAGTCCGTCGCCGGATCCGGCTGTTCCTGTCCTACATGAAGCTGTAATGTCTCAAACTTATATTTACTCATAGTTCTCATCCTCCCATCTGGATATTTAATATTGTGCAGCTCTTAACTGTGAGTTCAGTATAATACATTTTTTGTTATTTGTATAATATAGGAAAACTATATTTGGTTATAATATAAAGTTATAACAGAATCCGAAGATTTGCGCAAGAATTATTTCCTCCTTAGTATGATAAGGCAATCTATAATCACATTTTACGAAGCCGGTATGTTCTTACCCGATATCGCTTGTTTTTTGATGGAACAAAAGTTGCTTCATTTATGAATTGTTCAAAACAGATTGAATCCACTGAATCCTTCTCTGCATGGATTTTTCTACAATTCTGCTTTCAAGCGCTGTCGATTTCGTATTTTTGCATATCGCCGTTTTCCTTGTTCACCAAAAGACTCTTGCAATCCGTCTTGAACTTTACTCGTTTAGACAAATCAGAGCAGATCATTCCTTGATCTATTCAACCACTCCTGATTCCATAATTCTGAATGTTATCCTTATCATTTTGTTATAGCCGCTTCCCAACAATCGGCTTCAAATAATTCTTCCTAATCGTCCTTTCATCTCCAAAAAAATTCTTTTCGGACTTAGATAAGGCATGTTTCTCCATTTTCAACTCTATCAATTTAAGAGAACAGACCATATCTGCCACTTGAAACAATCTGTAATCTGCCGGAATAACCTTCCTAAATTCCACATTATCAAGAAGAATATTAAAAACCGCCGATAAAATCTTGTTTACTTCTACTTGTCCATTATCGTAATATATCTTCACCGTTTCATAAGACATAAAATAACCATAATGTTCTTTGATATATCGGGATATTTCTTTGCTAAGCTTACCTGCCGCTTCAACTTCATCCGATAAATGCTTTTTCTCAATATAAAAGCTGTCGCATTTTATATCAATTGACCGGACAAATGCCATCAATCGTTTCAATATCTTTGTTCTTGTCTCAGGTGTCATATACCGATATTCTTCCTCTTGTCTTATTATCGGACCTGTATGTATGCAATGTTGTGAAAGTTTCATATAACTCAGGCTCTCTTCCAGTCTTCTTATCTCATCTGTTATATCTATCGCCTGATCATGAAGAATCATTGAAATAATATAATAAGGCGATCTATAATCATATTCTCCGAAATCTCCCGATTCATCTATAAATATACTTAATTCTTTCATAAATCCTCTCTTATGCATCAATCACATGCTGTATTTTACATTTTAGGCAAATGCTGTATAATAAAAATGGCGGGTGTCTTACCCGCCGATTGGTGGACCCGGGTCTTTCGACCAGCCCAAACTGTAACGCATTACAGTTATATTCTATGATAAAAATATCACATTTATCCCAAAATTTCAACCTTTTATTGAAATTTGTTGAATTGAAAAAACGGAAAAATCCAAAATAATATATATTGCCTATTACACGAAAATGTGTTATACAAAAGAAGTGATAGATTATGAAAACATATGGATAAAATCGGGAGGAAAAACCATATGAAACGGGCATACTTAGAGCAGGAATCCATCAGGGAAAATTCAAGCCGGCGCAAGCTGTTTTTGGGGCTATTTACATTTTTTGTCTGTATTTCCGCATTTCTTTATTTTGCAGTGGGGACTTCCCTTGACTTAAGCAAACCGGAGGACAAAAAGCTGGTTGTCATATTTGCTATTATGGCAGGACTTATGCTGTTTTGTACGGGAATCCAGTTGCTGCTATCCATACTGCCAGCCAAAAACGGCAGAAATCTTATTCTTCCTCTTGGGGAAACTACCAGAGAGGCGNCGGCNGAGATCATTAANANGGANGCGGCTGAGGGAAAAATATTGTATGAANGATTTATGAATTATAAAACCATAAAAAAGTACAACGACAGAATCACAATACTTCCCTCTTATGTACTTCTTATCGAAGAAATAGGTAAAATAACTGCTATTCCGCGTGATAAAATTTATTGGATATGCGCTCAGGTCGGATACAAGGGCGGACCTTATTATGTGCGGCTGCTGATATTTACGGAGAAAAAGCTCATAGACTTTACCGGGAACGATATTGAACATACCATAGAAGTGGCAGAGAATATTTATCAGTACATACCAAATGTTTTTAAAGATTTCATTGCGGCGCAGGCAAAGGAACAAGCAGAAAAAGAAAGAGTCCCCCATGCATTAGAAAAACTCTATAATGAAAACCGCGCAGAGTTTGTGCGCTTTTATGAAGAGGAGAAGCAAAAGCTGCGTTCCTCGAGAGTATGAAAAATTTTCTGTAAATTGCTATAAGTGATAGGTCTTCTATGATAAAATCTAAATCATAGGAGGCCTATTATTATGGCAAACAGAAAAAAGGAAGTTTACAAAGTAAAACCCATGACAGAGGGAAAGCGCAACATCATTCAAGGGCTGCTGCAGGAGTACGATATTGAAACAGCTGAAGATATCCAGGAAGCGCTCAAAGATCTTTTAGGCAACACCATCAAAGAAATGATGGAAACCGAAATGGATGACCATCTGGGTTATGCCAAATCCCAACGCTCCGATAATGATGATTACCGTAACGGCTATAAGACCAAGCAGGTAAACAGCAGTTACGGAAGCATGGAGATCGAAGTCCCTCAGGACCGTAAATCTACTTTTGAGCCACAAGTGGTGAAAAAGCGGCAGAAAGATATTTCCGATATCGACCAGAAGATCATTTCCATGTATGCAAAAGGAATGACCACCAGACAGATTTCGGATACCCTTGAAGATATCTATGGCTTTGAAGTTTCAGAGGGATTTA
>WFLX010097336.1_pt1 | contig 13445 bp, 12 predicted proteins | sample 4967041 | NCBI WGS metagenome assembly WFLX01 (sample SAMN12857096, study PRJNA449069) | gut metagenome | isolation source: stool from male and female vole | host: Microtus ochrogaster | place: USA:Florida | collected 2017
GGACATGGTCATAGCCTCGGTCTGGTCGTGGGTAACGTAGATAGTCGTCGCGCCGACCGAACGGTGAATCTGCTTGATTTCCGAACGCATGGTAACGCGCTGCTTTGCGTCGAGGTTGGAAAGAGGTTCGTCCATAAGGAATATGGAAACCTTACGAATGAGCGCACGGCCAACCGCTACACGCTGGCACTGACCGCCGGAAAGGTTACGGGGAAATCTTTCGAGATAGTCCGTAAGACCTAAAATCTTTGCGGTTGCCTGAACTTTTTCCTCGATAACGTCCGCGTCGATACCTTCCAGCATAAGACCGAACGCAAGGTTTTCGTACACGGTGAGGTGAGGATAGAGCGCGTAGGACTGGAATACCATTGCAATTCCCCTCTCCCTCGAGCTCATCTGGTTTGCAAGCTTTCCGTCAATGTAGAACTCGCCGGCGGTGATGTCCTCGAGACCCGCTATCATACGCAGCGTGGTGGACTTACCGCAACCGGAGTCACCGACGAGACAGATAAACTCGCCGTCGTTGATTTCCATATTGAAATCGTGCACGGCGTGGTAGCCGTTAGGATAGACTTTGTTTACGTCTTTGAATAATAATTGTGCCATTTATAATTCCCCTAAAAAATTTTTAATTTAGTTAATCACTCGGGTCAGATGCAAGCAAGACAAGGAGCGCGAGCACCGACCGACAGGAGTGTACACGGAAGTACACGACTGAGGCGGCGCGAAGCGCAACGCCGTATTGCGCAGCATATAAACCGAGACTATTTCAGATCCTGAGTTTTGATATTGTCCATATCGTCGTACGCTTGATTTTCGCCGCACATACCCCAGATGAAGGTATAGTTGTAGGTGCCTACGCCCGTATGTATGGACCAGCTGGGCGAGATGACCGCCTGCTCGTTATGCATAATGATATGTCTGGTTTCCTGCGGCGTGCCCATAAGGTGAATGACCGCCTGGTCCGCGGGTACTTCGAAGTACATATACACTTCCATTCTTCTTTCGTGCGTGTGCGAAGGAAGAGTGTTCCACGAGCTGCCTACCGCAAGCTCGGTCATACCCATTGCAAGCTGGCAGCTTTCGCATACGTCGCCGATTATGAACTGGTTGATGGTACGCTTGTTCATACCCTCCGCCGAGCCGAGATGACGCTGTACGCAGTAGCGCACGCCCTCGGGTGCGGGAACGCCCTCCACGGGTTTTACAATCTTTACCGTGGGATAGGTCTTGTGCGCGGGCGACGAATTGATATAGAACTTGGCGGGGTTCTTTGCGTCAACCGACGTGAAAGTAACCTCCTTGGTGCCCATACCTACGTATATGCCCTCTTTAAAGCCGATATCGTACTTCTTGCCGTCCAGCGTTATTACGCCTGCGCCGCCGATATTGATGACGCCCAATTCCCTTCTTTCAAGGAAATAATCGGTTGCAAGCTCCTTGAAGGTTCCGAGCGACAGCGGCTTTTTAACGGGCATTGCACCGCCCGCGATAATTCTGTCCTGGTGGGAATAGGTGAGTAAAATATCGTCCGCCTCGAACAGCTTTTCAATGAGATATTTTTCCCTCAGTTCCGCGGTGTCGTACTTCTTGGAATCGTCGGGATGATTTGCATACCTTACGTCAAATTTCATAGATTACCTCTCTCGCAAAACTCTTTCGCTGGCGCCGCGAAATAGTNTNTGCGAANTTAAGGGCGTTGCCCTCTTGCCGCATTATTGATATAGCACTCAATAATTAGAAAATGCGGCAATTCACCTACTCAGGCGATAAATCGCAAATTGGGTCGCGCTGCGCAAAAGCGTGGTTTTGCTTGCTATTTTAATTATTTTTAAACTAATTTAAACCTGCGCCCAGAGCTTTTTTATAAACTCGGTACAGGGCACGATATTTTCGCCCGTAGTGCCTTCCAGCACCAGAACGGCGTTTTTATCGTACGCCTTGATTTTTGAAAGAATTGCGGGATAGTCGAACAGTCCCTTGCCGGGAACGACCTGCTTAATCTTCCCCTCCTCCATAACGTAGTCCTTGAGGTGGAAGACGACTATTTTGCCCGCGAAGGTCTTTAACCCCTCGTCGAGGATTTGCAGATAGTCGGCGTGGTTGGCCGAATCCAGATAATTATATATATCGAATATAACCTTTACGTTATCCCTGTTTACGCCGTCAATTGCGCGTTTAAGCGTTTTTACGTCGTAGCAGACGTGACCCGCCGCGCCCTCCATTCCTATATACGCGCCCACCGACTTTGCGTAGTCGGCAAGCTCTTGAAAGGTGCATATAACGGTCTGAAGCGCTTCCTCGGTGCGGTTGAGCGGATTATAAGTCCACTTGTCGTCGTTGAACGAACCCGTTTCACTTCCGACGATATTGCAGCCCAGCAGCGAGGAATATTTCAGATAGTCCTTGAATACCGCCTTGCAGTCCGCCACCTTCTGTTTGTTGGAGTGGACGGGATTGAAGTACGCGCCTATCAGTCCTACGGTTATGCCGTTGTCTTTGAGCGCGCACCCAAGTTCTTGGGCGGCTTCCGCGGTGAGCGCGGACGGCCGGTAAGGTATTTCGTCTATAAACTTATACGCCACCAGCTGTACCGCGTCTATACCGCATTGTTTACATTTTTCTACCGCAGCCGCGGCGCCTTTAACGCCGAGGTCGTGCGTACGAAAAGCAATCTGCATAAATCTTCTCTCGCAAAAATCTTTCGCTGGCGCCGCGAAATCTTTTCTGCGAATTTTAGGGCGTTGCCCTCGGCGCACGATAGGTTTTCGCACTCGATTATCAGAAATCGCGCGCCTTCACCTACCGAGGCGAAAGTTTTCGCAAATTGGGTCGCGCTGCGCAAAAGCGTGGTTTTGCTTGCTACTTTATTTATTTTTTAAAATAGTTATCTCTGTACTCTGCCCGAGCCGTCGCCGCCTGCAAGAGCCTCTACTTCCTTGCGGGAAACGAGGTTGAAGTCGCCGGGGATGGTGTGCTTTAATGCGGAAGCCGCAACGCCGAATTCCAGAGCGTCCTTGAAGTTCTTGCCGTCAAGGAAGCCGCAGATGGTGCCGCCCGCAAAGCTGTCGCCGCCGCCTACGCGGTCAACGATGGGATGCAAGGAATAGGTCTTGGAGTGATAGAACTCGCCGCTCTTTGCTTCGTAGATGCAAGCCGACCAGCCGTTGTCCGAAGCCGAGTGAGATACGCGCAGCGAGGAGATAGCGTACTTGAAGCCGAGGTCCTTGCACATTCTCTGGAAGATATCCTTGTAGCCTGCAAGCTCGAGGTCGCCCTTGGTAACGTCGGTTGCGCCGGGCTTGTAACCCAATACGAGATCGGCGTCCTCTTCGTTGCCGATGCACACGTCAACGTACTGCATAAGGTTGGTCATAACCTTTTTAGCCTTGTCGCTGGACCACAGCTTCTTGCGGAAGTTAAGGTCGCAGGAAACGGTTACGCCGTGCTTCTTAGCCGCCTTCAAAGCAGCCTCGGTAAGCTCTGCCGCACTGTCGGAAACGGCGGGGGTGATACCCGTGAAGTGGAACCAGTCGGCGCCCTTGAAGATTGCGTCGAAGTCGAAGTCCTTAGCGGTAGCCGTGGAAATGGAAGAATGCGCTCTGTCGTAAACGACCTTGGAAGGACGAACGGAAGCGCCCGTTTCGAGGTAGTAGATACCCAGTCTTTCGCCGCAGTGAGCGATATGGTCGGTCTGAACGCCGTACTTATTTAAAGCCGCAACCGCGCAGTCGCCGATTTCGTTTGCGGGAACGGCGGTTACGAATTCAGCCTTGTGACCGTAGTTCGCGCAGGAAACCGCAACGTTGGCTTCGCCGCCGCCGTAGTTGATGTCGAATTCATCCGCCTGGATGAACTTTTCGTTGTTGGGGGTTGAAAGACGAAGCATAATTTNGCNCATGGNTACGNTTTTTTTNATAATATGTAATCTCNTTTAATAATAAANTTTTTTTATTTCGAATTTATNTTGCNTGTACGAGATGANCTGCAAAGCCGCCGAACTGGTCTTTAAGATACGCAACGGTCATGTTGCCCGCCTTGTCGTACTTGAACGAGCTTTCGTCCGCCTCGAAGCCGCGCATCTTTAACTGATATACCGCCCTCTTAACCGAATTGGTGGATACGGCGATGTGACCCATATCTCCCTTGAAAGGCGCCTTCATGCACTCCACGTAGGTGGACGCGAATACCGAGCTGTTGCCCACCTTTTTGGTGAAGCCGAAAGCGTTATCGAACTTATCCGCAACGCACTCCGCCTCCTCGGGGTTAGCGCAGTTGATACCGACGTGTACCATCTTGAAGCCGAGCATCTTGTCGATAGCCTCGCGGCACAGCGCGGTTATACCCGCCCAGTCCTCAGCCTCCAGAAGCTTGGAAGGAACTATCCAGCTGCCGCCGCAGCAAACTATTTTGTCGTACGCAAGATAGGTGTTGAGGTTATCCGCCGTAACGCCGCCCGTGGGCATAAAGCGCATCGTGGTGTAGGGTCCGCAAACCGACTTTATGTAGGGAAGTCCGCCCGCCTGCTCCGCAGGGAAAAACTTTGCAAAGTCAAGCCCAAGCTCCAGCGCCTGCTCTATCTCGCTTGCCGAGGAAAGACCGGGCGCGAAGGGAATACCCTTGTCGAGGCAGTGCTTTACCACCTTGGGGTTGAGGCCGGGAGCAACGCAGAACTTTGCGCCCGCCTTGTAAGCGGCGTCAGCCTGCTCGCAGGTTAAAACCGTGCCCGCGCCGACGAGCATGTCGGGGTAAGCCTCGGTCATAGCCTTGATTACCTGATCGGCGCCCTTTGCACGGAAGGTCACCTCCGCACAGTTAATTCCGCCGTCGCGCAGAGCCTTTGCAAGCTGCTTTGCGTTTTCGACTTTGTCGAGCTTGATTACGGGAACTATGCCAACGTTAGCCAGCTCGTCAACCAGATTGTCCAACTTTTGTTTAATGGTCATTTTATCTCCTTAACGCGCGCGTAATGCGCAACATAATCTTACGCAATAATTATAGCCCCTTTGCCTCTCCCCCGTCCATATACAAAACGGATATATTCATATATTTTTAGGACATAATACAAATTTAACAAAAAAAGGCAGAGCGTTGCGCCCTGCCTGAATTTTATTATTGAGTTTTACGGCTGAACGATTATGGGAGTATTTTCACCCGTAACCACTTCGGGAAGCTTGCCGTCCCACTTGTTAAGGTATTCGACGTACTTTAAGTATTCGGTGATTAGCTTAACCTCGTCGGCGGACTTGCCCTCGAAATCGATTTCGTATTCAAGGGTTTCGGTGCCGCCCTCGGCTTTGACCGTTACCTCGTTAATAGTGAAGCCCAGCGCACGCGCAACCTCTATTGACTTTGCCTTGATGGCGTCAGCCTCCGCACGCGCCGCAAGCACCTGACCTTCCGCGCTTGCCTTTGCCTTTTCGATAGCCGCTTCCGCCTGCCTCTTGGCAACCTCAAGCTCCTTTTCGGCGTTGATTATCGCCGTTTCCTTTTCGTACTCCGCCTTTAATTTTTCCTGCTCGGCAATCATCTTGTCCTCAACCGTCTTTTCGAAGCTGTCCGAAAAGTCTATGTTGGTAAGAACGACGGTGTTTACCGTAACGTAATAGTTGCTGTCGATAGCCTCTTTAACCGTCGATTCCACCTGGGGCGAAATGTTTGCGCGCGTTTCGATTATATTCATAGCCGAATACGCCGAAAGCACCGACTTGGTCTTTTCGATAGTCACGCTCTGTATACGGTTGGAAAGCACGCCCAGCGAGCCGTAGTTGGTCGCAATTTCAATCATTTTGGAAGTATCAATCTGATACTGCACGGTCATCAGGATATCCATGGTCTGCGCGTCCTTGGAATACGCGGAGGTCTTAATGTCGATATTCTGCACCTTGGCGTCGTACTTATCGTACGTTTCGGTAATCCAGAAATCGAAGTACGTGCCCGCCGTTCTTACGTTCTGCGCCTTGCCCAGATGCTTGACTACCGCAACCTCGCCAGCCTGCACGGTGTGAAAGCTGAACGGTATGAACAGGAACAGCAGGAAGGAAAGCGCCGCCGCGCCGAAGCTTATTCCGCTTGCAAGCGGCTTTTTGCTTACCTTTTTTCTGCCTGCGGGAGCAAACAGTCTTAAGCCGGACGCAAACATAACTGCAAGCATTATGCAAACGATAGTTGCAGCCATAAAAATGATGCCTAAAATAATTCCGATTGTCATATCATTTCTCCTATGATTTTTTACAAGAAAATTATATCACTCCGCTCCCGTCCCCGTCAAGAAAGCTTTTATGCAATTTTTACGAGAAAACCGCAGCTTTTGAAATTTATTAAAAAACCGACCGCGCGGCTTGTTGCCGCGCGGTCGCGTTAAAACATCTTATTAAATTAAATGCAGCTTTCCAGAAATTCCTCGGTTTCGGACTGAGGCGTGAAGCCGAGAGATTTTTCCACAAGCTCGCCGTTCTTGAACACCGCAACGAGGGGTATGCTCATAACGCCGTAGCGCGAAGCAAGCTCTATATTCTCGTCGACGTCCACCTTTACGAACTTGGCCTTGCCGTCGAACTTTTCGCTGCACTTTTCCATTACGGGCGCAAGCATCTTGCAGGGACCGCACCAGGTCGCGTAAAAATCGCACACCACGGGCGTATCGCCGTTTATAAGTTTATCGAATTGTTCCTTGTTTACTTTTTCAACCATAATTAAATCCTCTTATTTATTATCCCTCAGAAAGCCGTAAATATCCGCGAACGCCGTCGGAAATATCTGCCCGTCGCTCATGCGCTTTAAATTGCACGCGCCGCTTTGCATTTCGCTTTCGCCGATAACCGCGGTATATTTCGCGCCCAGCTTGTCCGCGTATTTGAACTGCGCCTTTACCGAACGCGACATATGGTCGCACTCCGCGCTCACGCCCTTAAGCCTTAAAGAGTTTGCAATTTCGAACGCCTTTAAGCGCGTACTATCGTCCATTCCCGCCAGATATATTTTCGGCGCGGTAGGTTCGGGGAATTCAACAGCGGTATTTTCCATAAGCAGAATAAGCCTTTCCAGTCCCGCGGCAAAGCCTATTGCGGGAACGTTGCCGCCGCCCAGCTCGGAAATAAGCCCGTCGTATCTGCCGCCGCCGCACACCGTGCCCTGCGCGCCTATGGAAGTCGAAACGAATTCGAAGACCGTGCGCGAATAGTAGTCCAGCCCCCTGACTATATCGGGGTTGACCGTATATTCGACGCCGAGAGCCGAAAGATAGTCCTTGACCTTTCCGAAGTGCGCCGCGCAGTCGGGGCAGAGATAGTCTAAAATTTTGGGCGCGTTAGCCGTTATCTTCTTGCACCCCTCTTCCTTGCAGTCAATCATACGCAGGGGGTTCTTGTCAAACCTTTCCCTGCACGTCGCGCACATATTATCGAGGTGCGGACGGAAATAATCCTTTAACGCTTTGTTGTATTCGGCGCGGCAGGTCTTGCAGCCTATCGAATTTATTTCCAGACGGGTATCCTTTACGCCAAGCTTATCAAGGAAGGTCGAAGCGGCGAAGATTACCTCCGCGTCGGTATCGGGTTCGGGCGAGCCGAACACCTCTATGCCGAACTGGTGGAACTCCCTAAGCCTGCCCGCCTGCGGTCTTTCGTAGCGGTAGCAAGGCGTTATATAGAACGACTTTAAAGGAAGCGGCGAATTGACCAGCCCGTTTTCTATAAACGAGCGCGCAACCCCCGCGGTGCCCTCGGGCTTTAAGGTTATGCTTCTGCCGCCCTTATCCTCGAAGGTGTACATCTCCTTGGTGACGACGTCGGTCGTTTCGCCCACGCCGCGCTGAAAAAGCTCCGTATGCTCGAATACGGGCGTGCGGATTTCCTTTAAATTAAAAACTTTTGCGACCTCTCTCGCCGTGCCTTCGACGAACTGCCACTTGTAGCTTTGTTCGGGCAGAACGTCTTTGGTGCCCTTGGGTACGTTAATCATAATTCATCCTTATTTTATAATGCCCGAAGCGCGAAGCTCTTCAAGCTTTGCTTCGGCTTCTTCGCTCTTTACGTAGTTATCGGAAACCGCCTTTTCAAGATAGAAAACGGCTTTTTTCAAATCCTTTTCCACGCCGTTGCCTTCGAGATAGCATATACCCAGAGCGCACTGCGCGTCCTCGTCGTATTGAGCGGCTTCCGCGTACAGCTTTATACCTTTTTTCTTGTCCTGCGCGACTCCCGTGCCGTTCATATAGCATCTGCCGCAAAGATACGTGCCGTAAACCGAACCCGAGTCCATAGCCTTTTTAAACCAGTTAAACGCCTCGTATTCGTCCTTTACCGTACCTTCGCCGTTGAGATACATTTCACCCACGTCGCAGGTTGCCGTCTTATCGCCGTGTTCGGAAGCTCTTTTATACCATTGCAGCGCCTGCGGCAAATCGGGCTTTTCCGGCTCGAAGTCGTCGAGATTCTGATAATAGTAACCGAGCTTGTTCTCGGCGTCGGCAAAGTTCAACTCGGCGGCTTTTAAAAGCAACCTTTTATAGTCTTCGTAGTTATCCTGATCAAAATACAAATCCGCCGCTTCTGTCATTGCTTCCGCGTCGCCGCCGTCCGCGGCTTTTAAAAACAATTCCATCGCTTTGTCGTTGTCATCCTTGTCGTAGTAATAATATTTACCCAACAGCCTTATGGCAACCGCGTTTCCCTTATCCGCAAGCTGGGTTATAATTTGCAACGCCCTGTCTATGTCTTTCTTTATTTTGGGAGTGCTGCTTATACCGTAGTAATACATATTGTACAGCTCTTCCGTAGCTTTGCCGTCGCCCGCTTCGGCAGCACGGGTAAGCAGCTCTTCCGCAGTTTTGGAATCCTTATATTTATTATAAATTCCCCACTCGCGGACGGCGGGAGTATAACCCTTATTTGCAGATGCGCTCATAAAGGTTTTCCAACCGTCGTACTTGGTTACTTCCCCGTCCTTATCCACGTATTCGTACGCCTTTTTATACAGCTCCTCGCCCGTAAGGGTTTTNCAAAGCTCACGCATTTCACGCTCGGAATCGCTCTGCTTTTNGCCGTCNGTCGGAGCGTTTAATTGNCTCTTTATTTTCAGTATAACGTATACGATACTCGCCAACACCGCNNTACNGAAAATTCCGAAAATAATANAAACGGGATTCATAGTACACCTTTAAAGTATATACTTGCGCATATNNNGGTNTTTGATTATTTTGTCAAGATGCTCTTCAACGTACTTCGCGTTGACTTCCACGGGAATAACGGGGTAGTCGTTTCCGCCCGCGTTGAACGATATATCTTCCAGAAGATACTCCATTACGGTGTGCAGCCTGCGTGCGCCTATATCCTCCGACGTGGCGTTGATATCAACCGAAATTTCCGCGATTTTTTCTATAGCGTCGGGCTTGAACTGCAGGTCGATATTGTCCACTTTAAGCAGCGCCGCGTACTGCGCGGTTATTGCGTTCTGCGGCTGGGTGAGAATGTTTATAAAGTCCTGCTTGGTAAGGCTCTTCAGCTCCACCTGAATGGGGAACCTGCCCTGCAATTCGGGAATCAAATCCTCCACCTTGGAAACGNGGAACGCGCCCGCCGCAATGAAAAGTATATAGTCGGTGCGTATGGGTCCGTACTTGGTCANAACCGTANAGCCCTCTACTATTGGCNGTATGTNGCGCTGAACGCCCTCGCGCGNAACGTCCGCGCCCTNATTGCCCTNGCCCGCAATCTTGTCTATTTCGTCAATGAATATTATGCCGTCGTTTTCGGCGCGGCGGATTGCCTCCGCGTTCACCGCGTCGTTGTCGATAAGCTTATCCGCCTCCTCCGCAATGAGCAGATTTTTGGCTTCCTTGACGGATACTTTGCGCTTTTTCTTTCTGTCCACGCCCAGCCCGCTGAATATGGAGCCGAGGTCGATTGCCGCGCCCTGTCCGGGGGAAATTTCCAAGGGCTTGGGGTTGTCGGCAACTTCCAGCTCGATAACCGTATTGTCGTATTTGCCCGCGTGTATGCCGTCCACGAGGTTCTGTTCGAAAAGCTCCCTGGGCGTTTCGCCGCGCTCGGCTTTTAAACTTTCGGCAAGCACCTTGGCGATTTTGCGCTCGGCAACGGCGGTCGCCTTATAGCTGACCTCCTGCGTCTTTTCCTCCTTGACGAGGCGTATCGCGCACTCCGCAAGATCGCGCACCATGCTCTCTACGTCCCTGCCGACGTAACCGACCTCGGTGTACTTGGTGGCTTCCACCTTTAAAAAGGGCGCCTTGACCAGCCTTGCAAGCCTTCTTGCGATTTCGGTTTTACCAACGCCCGTGGGACCCTTCATAATGATGTTCTTGGGCGTAACCTCGTCCTGCATTTCGGGGGTGAGCTGAGAGCGGCGGTAACGGTTTCGCAGTGCTATAGCAACCGCCTTTTTGGCTTCGTCCTGCCCTATGATATATTTATTGAGTTCGTGTACGATTTGCTTGGGTGTCAAATCCATTTTAGATTACCTCGTTATTGCAAATTTTTATTGTCCGTCGGCGGGGTCGTTTTCTCCGCCGTTATCTTGGTTTTCCATGCTTTCTTCAAAAAGCCTTTTCTCTTCGGCGCGCTTTTTCATCGCCCTGATAAACAAAAGCCTTGCCCACATACTGCCTGCAAGATATCCCGCAATGCCGATTATAAACAGCGCCGCCGTAACGCTGCCCGGCGCTATGCCCGGATAGCACATAAACACTATTGAGATAAGGAAGCTTATCAGGCTGACGACGAGCAATATTATGCACGCGATATCCGACGCGGTGAGCGGGCGCCTGCTTACCGCTCTGTCGATTGCAACGCCGTTGCGCTTATCCTTCGCCCTCTCTATGCAGAAGCGGATTAAAAAACCTGCGCTCAGCAAAAAGCCGACTGCCGTTAAAAGAAAGGGGATGAACAGAACGCGCGGAGCCTCGGGCGCAAAGATGCGCAACAAAACCGCAACGAACGCCGCCGCGCAAATAAGCGCCGTAACCGCGCATAAGATTATTCGCTTGTCGTTGGGGTGTTTATATCTCATAATTAAATGCTTTCGACTTTTATATTGTCGTTAGTGTAAACGCATATCTCACTTGCGATTTTAAGCGACTTCTGCGCAATCTCTTCCGCCGTNAAATCGGTGTTCTGCATTAGGGCGCGCGCCGCCGCCAAAGCGTAGTTGCCGCCGCTGCCGATAGCCGCTATGCCGTCGTCGGGCTCTATTACCTCGCCCGTGCCCGAAACTATAAGCATGCTTTCCTTGTCGGCGACTATCATCAACGCTTCAAGCTTTCTGCCCATCTTGTCGCCGCGCCACAGCTCGGCAAGCTCCACCGCCGAACGCATGAGGTTGCCCGAAAATTTGTTGAGCATACCTTCGAACTTTTCGCTCAAGGAAAAGGCGTCGGCAACCGAACCGGCAAAGCCCAGAACGACCTTGCCGCCGTAAATTCTCCTCACCTTGGTTGCGCTGTTTTTGAAAATGACGCTTTCGCCCATGGTGACCTGACCGTCGCCGGCAATCGCAATCTTTCCGTTCCTTTTAACTCCGCAAATGGTAGTTGCGTGAAATTCAACTGACATAATTTTAACTCCGAAAATTTTGTTATCCGATTTATAGATAAACGCGGCGCGCACGTTGTTAAACGCCGCAAAACGTTTTACTCACTTATTTCTTTTACGAATTTATTTATGCTTTCCAGCGCGCGTTCCGCCAACGCGGCGTAGCGCAGCTTCTTGTCGCGCACGACTTTTTCCAAGGGTNTTAATATCCCGAAATTTGCGTTCATGGGCTGGAAATTGTCCGTTTGCCCCGCAATATGCGCCGACAAAGCGCCCGAAACGGTAGTGCCGTCGGGAATAATAACGCTTTTGCCCGCAAGCTTTCTTATCGTATGTACCGCCGCTAAAAGCCCGCTTGCCGCCGATTCCACGTACCCTTCCACGCCCGTCATCTGCCCCGCGAAAAAGGTCAGGGGCGAGGACTTTAACGAAAAGTCCGCGTTGAGCACCGTGGGCGAATTGAGATAGGTGTTGCGGTGCATAACGCCGTACCGCGTGAACTCGGCGTTTCTGAGAGCGGGTATCATGGAAAACACCCTCTTCTGTTCGCCGAACTTCAAATTGGTCTGACAGCCGACAAGATTGTACGTCGTGCCGTCGGCGTCTTCCTTCCTTAATTGCAACACGGCGTAAAATCCGTTGCCGTCCTTATCGCGCAGTCCCACGGGCTTGAACGGTCCGAAGCGCAGTGTGTCCGCGCCGCGCGCCGCCATAATTTCCAGCGGCATGCACCCTTCGAAAATNTCNCGCTTTTCAAACNNNTGCAGTNCNGCNCNNTCGGCGTTTACNAGCTCGTAAACNAACNNNTCGTANTNCTNCTTGTCNANNGGNCAGTTTAAATAATCGTCGCCGCCCTTGCCGTACCTGTCGCCGAAAAAGGCGTGGTCCGTATCAACGCTTTCACGCGTTACTATGGGTGCGGACGCGTCGTAAAAGTGAAGCGCGTCGCCCAGCCTGTTCTTTATGTCTTCCGCAAGCGCGTTGCACGTAAGCGGACCGGTTGCGATTATGCACGGCGCGTCGGGAATTGCCGTCACCTCGCCGCAGATAATTTTTATATTTTCCTGCTCTTTCAGCTTGCGGGTTATGAACGCCGAAAACCTTTCCCTGTCGACGGCAAGCGCGCCGCCAGCGGGTATGCGCGAAGCTTCCGCCGCCTGCATGGTCAGCGAGCCTATGCGCCGCATCTCTTCCTTTAAAAGTCCGCATGCGTTGGAGTATGCGTCCGCGCCCTTTAAGGAGTTGGAGCACACCAGCTCGCCGAAGTTTTGCGACGTATGCGCGGGCGTAAAGCCCTTCGGCTTGATATCGTAAAGCTCTACCTGAACGCCGTGAGCGGCAAGGTAATAAGCCGCCTCCGCGCCGGCAAGCCCCGCGCCTATAACCTTAACCCTGTTCATCTTCCTTGGGTGCGGGTGCGGAATAATCGCAATTCTTTTCCGAGCACTTCAATTCGTTGCCGCGCTTGACTACGTAACCCTTGCCGCACTTGGGGCACTTGTCGCCCGTGGGGATATCCCAGCTTAAAAATTTGCATTCGGGATAGCCCGTGCAACCGTAATATATCTTGCCGTTTTTGGAGCGCATACGGCGCATAGGCTTGCCGCACGTCGGACATTTGCCGTCGGTGTGTTCGCCCTGCCGCGCGTTGCCGTCGGGCTTGTTGACGGGCTGTTTCGCGCCGCACGAGGGGCACTCGAAATAGTTGCCGTACTTGCCCTTCTTTATGAACATAAAGCTGCCGCACTCGTGNCANTTTTCNTCNGTNNTCTTGACGTCNATGGGCAGNATNNNCNAACANTCGGGGTAGTTGGGNCAGGCNAGNANTTTGCCNNANTTGCNGCTNTTNACNACCATNTTCNCGCCGCANTTGGNNCANNGNACGNCNGAAATTTC